>Ga0116231_10004336_pt1 | contig 28779 bp, 22 predicted proteins | sample S1TSphgellanicum_2_FD_89695 | JGI IMG/M metagenome (GOLD analysis project Ga0116231, IMG submission 89695) | Host-associated microbial communities from peat moss isolated from Minnesota, USA - S1T2_Fd - Sphagnum magellanicum MG | ecosystem: Host-associated > Plants > Peat moss > Unclassified...
CCAAAAAAAAAAAAAAAAAAAAGTTTCCAAATTCAATATAAATTCATTGCAAATCATTAATTAATAAATGCAAAACATGACATCGAACATAAATCACATTTGTTTAATAGAATTTTTGCAAATTATGATATGAAAACATGTAAAAAATGTAAACATAATGAAATTGTTCATTGTGTTTCATTTAATCTTCATAATTTAGATATAGAAAACATTATAAAGAGTTATTGAATTTTCATTTAAACATGTCAATGGAATAGGAATTGATTTAAGACATTAACATCTTTCATGAAAAGATACATATGTAAATGTAAAAGATGATATTAAAAAAATATGAAGAAAATTTGTATCTAATTTTAACAATTAAAATGAAACTAGTAATGAATGCAATAATTTATAATCACAAGTACAAGAGTACACCAAAGATGAAGAAAAAATTGTTTAATTTTTTTACAACATGAAATAAGAAGGTGGGAAAATATTATTTTTGATGAAATAATTTTTAATGGAATTAATCCACACAAAAATATATTTTAACAAATAGATGAACACATATATACCATGTGAAGAATTTCATTAAACATGAGAAAATATAATGATGAACAAAGACCTATAGTTGATGATATTTATATATATTAAATATCCTTTAAAACATTTACACATCTTTCTAATAAGAAATGCAAGGATAGGAAAAAAATCCACACTAATGTGCATCATACAAAACATGTTAAGATTTACATAAAAGATATCCCAAATGTTAACCTTGTAACACAAAAAATCATTAAATTAACATAGAGGAAAATTTGCATTTAACATTAATGATATAACAATACATTCTACATTTGCCATTCATTTAAACAAAAATCCCAATGAACTCGAAGCATTAAGTGATACAAATATTATGATTAACTATGATTGTTGATGAACTAGATGAAACATTAATAGTGGGTAATAGAATGTTAACACTTATTGATCATAAATTACATGTAATAAAATAAGCTCATAATCAATTTATGGGTGGTCTTGATGTTATATTGACATGTGAAATTCATGTATTTTAAGATAAAAAAATGATGGATTCAATATTTTAGGAATAGTTTTTTGGTGTGAAAACATAAAATGTTTTGAATGGAAAAAAGTTATGAGACAAAATGATCTTCATTTCATTAACATTTTAAATAGGTTTTGGATTTACACACAAACAAATGAAAACATAGATTTCATCAATAATATTTGGCTAAAACCACCACCCATGGATAACGCATGACCACATTTATTTTATACAAACCTTAAAATCACTTCCCATAACAAAACTGTATATGAAACATTTTTATTTGTTGTACAAAATGTTCATTTTGAAACATGTGCCTTTCATTTCAAATTACCAATATTTCCAAATCACATAGGTGGCCTTTATCATGAATTACTACTATTAAAAAATATATTAGTAGAATTATGTGTTGGAAATACATAACTTTACCAACAATTTTAATTTCCACAATCCACAAATTGGAACTTTTTCCATTGTGAAACAAAGAAATTCAAGTAAATTTTTTTGTACAAGAAGAAATGCATTGTTTTAGAACAATTTCATAATACAAAATTTCAAAAATTCATTTAAAATTTTACTATAAAAAATTGTATTAAAACCTTTGACTACTCATATTAAAAAATCAAAAATTCAAGACATTCTTAAAGATCCAAATTTATCTACATCACATATTTTTTATTTAAATGAAACAAGAATATAAAATATTGAAACAAAACAAGAAGTTTACAAAGTTATATCAATCAAATTTAACATCCTATATTCATGTTATAATGACCATGGAAAATGAAACTTTATGATACAATAATCACATACATTTTCAATAACAAATTTTCAAATGTTGATTTATTCTTTTCTCAATGAAAACACACAAGAAGATTTGTACATAATTGCAATTTACAAACCACCACAAATGAACAAAAAAAATTCAATTATATTTTTAAAACTATAATTTAAAAAATTCTTGCCAATTTTTCAACCATAATAATCAAACATTTTAACATAAAAATGTTAGCAAATACACTTGAATTGATAACATTGCAATACTATATGAATAATCAATTTCAAAATGTATATACTAAAAGTAAAACCCTTAATAACCCACAAATAAATCAAATATGGATTAATGCATCAACACAACAATGTCATGTTAGATCAACACAAGCTTATTGCATAGATCATAACCCTATATATTTTGCATTCAAATTAGTCAATTATGTTTTTTAATTTACTTTGACATTCACTCATCATATAATTGAAAATAAAAAATAAAATACATGATAAAACTAAAACACCTACATATTCTATCTATTTTTCAATCCCTAAATTGGCAAGGCCCACATTGTCACAAATGTTTCATTGCAAAGTTGGGGTCAAAGTGAACTAGCACCTATGAATGCACCAATTTGGATGGATGGTTATTGGATTTTTTTTTCATTGGGTTCTTGACGCACTCCCAAGTCCCTAGTTAGCCCCAACTTGGGGCTAAGTCACTCAAGTTGCGAAAGTGTGGGGGACTTGAGGCACGCTCCCAGCTTCCAGCACTAAAGGGGGTAAGAGGGGTGTGTTGAAAGCTTCAAGATTAGACTAGGAAGAGGGACAAGCTACTTAGTTATTCAGTCTTGCATCCAAATCCAACCAACACGTTGGTTAGAACTCATTATGCACCATTTTGGTGTTGGGACAAGCCATGGGCGACCTTGGACTCACTTGACTCACCACGGCCCGGATTTGGGGGAAACCACCACCTTCCCCCATATAGTATTTTCTGCAGCTCTTCGCCGCACTTGCATCCAAATGGTTTTTTTTCCCGGAACTCCTAAAGTGGAGTCCCGAAACTGTCCCGGTTTGGACTCACGGGACTTTGGGCGTTCATAATTTCTCGCCCCGAGCTTGGATCGGGACGAAGTCTAAACCAAAGTTGTAGCTCTCTTCGAGAGCTTTCCAACGGTGTGTTGCATTTGACCTGCATACACCAGGATCAGGTCGATTCTCGACTTTTAATGGTCAGGAGTCAAACTGCCAATTTGATTCTCGGCCCTTCTTTCGACCATAACTTGTGTTGCAAATGTCCAAATGGCTCATGCAAGGCCATTTTGGACATTTACACTTCAAGACCTTTTTAACAGTATAAAAAACGCATCAATGCAAAGTGTTTTGACCCTTGCAATTGCGCTTATGTCCTAGAGGACTCCCAAGTCCCATTTTTGGGAGTGTGAGTGGTGACCTCACCTTTCCCTCAAAGTGGGGTTGTGACAGTTCTTGTCCCCAACTAATGAAGCATTTAAGGTTACATAGTTAATGTATTTAATGCTCTACCCACTCACATTTATTATTTAAAAATAATAATTGATATTTTTATTGTACTTAATTAACCATCTTATTGGATGAAAACATGGTAAAGTGTACCAATTTGTCATCCCTACTAACAAGTAAAAGTAGATTTGGAATCTTTTGCATTTTCGACATTTTAGTCGTCACAAATTTTGGGATGTACTTATCATATTAAATAAACTAATATATTGTCATATATTGTCATATGTATGTTATTACTCTAGCTAATATTTCACATTTTCCAAATCAAATAATTCAAATGATGTGTTACTAACATTTGAACCATTTGCATCTTGATATAGATTTTTTGGAATTTGAATTTTTGGTTTATGACAATGTGAAGCCCCTTCAAAAGTAAATTTTTCATAAACTCATATTTACCATTCAAAACATTTTTTTTGATATGATACTAAAGTGCATTGCATGTGCTTAATTTATTAAATTATGCCACAAACCCTTTCAAATTGCAACATACGAATGAAATTTTCAAATGAAATTTTTTTGACCTACTATCAATCTACTTTCTCACAACGTGACCAATTGGCAGATTTTGCAAAGTAGACTAAAAGTAAGTTTTTTAAAAGGTTGATACGACATTTGAAACTTTCAAAAACCTCAACACATCATGTTTGATGCCCTCATGTAGTTCAAAGGGGCAATTTCATAAGGCATCACCTATTTTCTAATCTACTCGCACAAATTCTTTTTTTTTAAACACGTGATGACTATTTTTTCGGTATACTTTAACATGCTTTCACCCTATTGCCCCTACCTACCAATTAACAAGCCATGCAATCCTACCTACCTAACATAACCTATTTGTACCTATGTACTTACTCATAATCTAAGGACTATCATCATTAGAAGATGAATGCGTTGTAAAAAATAAATAGGTACTTACCTCCTCCACATACCTATGTCCTACTACCACCAATGATGCCTTATCTACATGGGCACATGTGTTTACGTACTATTTGTTCACATATAATTAGTAACAAACTAATTGATGTAATAACAAATCCTATTAACCTCTTGATGCAGAAAAAGGCCTATGCCATCACAAAAATATGCAAGTATTACAAATCTAATGTTGTCTTTGACTTAGGCAACCTAATGACCTTTCATGATAATATATGCCAAATCCCCATTCTAGGTATTGCAATACATTCCAAAGGCTCACTACATTACTTAAGTTTGCAAAATGCAATATTACCCACATGGGAATGTAAACTATAATCTTAACTAGTAGAAAATAAGGGTGTGCAATACTCTCATTGTTCTCCTATTGTAATCAAAAGTGGCAAAATGGTTAAAGGTATGTAATACTTTCATAATTCTGTAGACTTTAACACGGCATGGTAGGAAATTTCACAATACCCACATAGTTATGCAAACTCTAACATGGCAAGGCAAGGAACTATGTAATGCCCTCATAATTTTGCAAACTTTAACATGGCAAGGCAAGGATTCTATAATACTTTCATGATTTTTTTTTTAAAAAAAAAAACGTGCGATGGGCTTATGCAATATGAAGTTTCCATGATATGGTATATGTATTAATTTGTCCCCAAATTGGAAGTACATATAGTATTAAAAATAGTAACACATAAAACATGACAAATTTTCTTAAGATTTCATTGAATTTTGGTTATTGAGATTGTAAAAAAAAAAACTTGATTTTAACTTTTAAAATTTTTAATATCACTTTTTAGCTATAACTAACTAGTAAGAAAAAGGTTGATACAAATGGAGCTTTTTGTATCTAGTTTGAAAATGATGGCCTACATTATACAAAAATCATTAAAAGTTTGTACATCAACAACAAAATAAATGGGAACTTTATATATAATTTTGTCATGTTACAAAAATGGTACATGAGTCTAAAACTAAAGCATTTGAGTACAAAAAGTGATGGTGCATGATATTGTTATGTGGAAGGAAAACCTTTTCTAGAATAATTGTCTTTATCACTAATTTCATGGGCCATCATGTTATACACAATTGTAGATCAAATAACCTTCAATGCATGTTGGTGTGTATAAAGTTGATGACCCCTTATGTGATCAAAACCACCTCCACCATGATTGCCTCCTTTGTGGTGCCAGTGAACTTGTTCCATGTGGATAGAAATCAATTTTTATAAAAACTTGAAAATCTAAAATTGGAAGAAGATATTTTTGTAGACATATTAGCCATGAATCATTTTTTGCTACCTATGTGTCATTTTAATTTCTATGTTGTTCTATACAAATTGGAATTGTTAAATGAGTTTTTTTTATTAAAATTATAGACTTATCAACATGTATATAATGCAATTTATTGTGATACAAAATTGTTCCAATTGTAAAAGTTATGGACTTTTGAAATTGAAAATAAAGGTTTGTAATGCTAATTATAATTACATTATGGACTTTGGTTTGGTTTTCTAATGTACATAAAAACATCTAGTGTACTTGGCTTTAGATAGAAAATGTAGTAATGAAAACAAGATTCAAAAGTTTTAGCTTATATCAAATGAAATTTATGAGCTATGGACTTTCATCCAATGAAAAAAACCAATTATTTTTCCAAAGTCCATATTTATTTGTTAAAACCATGATTTATAGTGAAAATTTGTAGATAAGTTTCAATAAATAAGCTTTACAATGGTAAAATTTTGAATTGGAAAAAATCCCTTAGATTTGGCAAAGTGGTGTTTTAAGACATTAGTGTTAGTTTGTTGGAATGTTTTCACCTTAGGAAGGGTGACATCATTCAATTGTTGCCTTTTGGGGTTTTGAGGGTGGGTTGAAGAGTTTTAAGGTTGGAGTTTTTGAGACCACACAAAAAGTTTTATAGAAATGTTGCATTCCCCGCCACAACATTGGGTGATTCATATGTATATCCCCATGCTCAAGTTTGTGTTGTAGATTGAAAATTGTAGAAGTTCCAACATCCATGACTTTGGCACATTTTTGTGGAGGTTTTTTCGACTTTTGAAAGCACAATGTCAATGGTTGTCATCAAATTTCTAGAACATTTTGGATTGTGGAACTAGCTACTGAAGATGGTCTTGAAGTGTCCATCATCCAATGATGTACCCAAATGAGAACCACTCATTGATGCAACTTGTTGCATCTCCAACCCCATATGATTCTCTAGTTTAGGCTCATCTTGATAGGCTACTTTTGTGTGTCTAGTTTGCTAAAGCATGCAAAGTTGTGTTGTATTGCACTAAAGTTGAGATTGTTTTTTAAGTATTTGCAAATGGTAGCATGTAAAACAACTATGTCTTTTCTTGAACATTGGATGTTGCTTCCTAGCCCACATCATAGACTACAGTAGGTACACGATACTAATAATTATTACTTATTGTATCTTGTTGTCTACACCATGTGCAATTCTTGTACGAATATATGCACCTACCGCAAGATTGGCTTTAACACCAATTTCAGGCTTTCATGCATCATATAAGTATCAAGGTTTGTTTCTTTTTTCATTTGTCTAGTTTATAAAATTATGCACTGTTTTGTCACATTCCCTCACCTAATGATTTTTTTCCAAATAATGGCAAATGCTAATTCTTTAGAAAACCATGTCATTTGTTGTGATGTTTGTTAGACCTTTTCTAATAAATTGATTTGAAGTGTTATCTACTTCTCATGTTTTCAATTGTGCCATCTCCAATACCTAGACTTATAGCATATTCACATCAAGCCCAACAACAACACCAATTATGGTTAAATCACCAACCTTAAAAATTTCAATAGGTCTATAATTTTTGGTAGTTCACATTCACTAAGTTTCAAATGCATGCACTGTTCTATAATATTGCTTTAGGGTCAAAGATATCTTTCACACAAATTTATATATCTATAGTTACCAATTTTGTTTTTTCATGCTTATCTTCCTAGTAGGTGTGTGATTATGATGAGTTTTGGATTTCCTTTTGTTTGTAATAGTGCCTATTCCAACACCTACATGTAGTGCAAACTCACAAGGATTTTTAATGCTTGCACTAGAATTATAACACCATTGTCAATCAACACCTATGCCTAGTGCAAATCCATCGTTAGGCCCAACATCCTTAGTGCTTACACTTAGTGGAGCATCCTCTACCCTTGCATTTGCAACATTGGCTACAAGTGCAAATGCATTAGCAGATATTACACCTTTTACTCTTACAATTAGTCCATCATCTATTACAACAGATCTGCAACATTTGTAGCTAATCCACCAACAAATTGGTTAGTGTCACCTACACTAAGTGATGATACACCATTTGCCTTGACATCTCCAACACCTATAACTAGTGCACCATCAAATTCAAGATCTTCAATGCTTGCACCAAGTGGAGACAAGCTATCTACCCCAACATCTTCAACACATGTACATAGGTAGTCCACTATTAGATTCAAGATCTTCAATCAAGTAAACATTTTCATTATTTTTTGTAACTTTGATTTTTGTGAACTACTTTATTACACTTTTGTCTTTTAGCACTCATGGATGGACCTTAGTTTTGTTAATGGAAAAATTGGAAACAAACCATACTCAGATGGAATTGGGTTTAGATCTACATATAAAACCAAGCTAAGGAACTTGCAAAATTTTGTAAACAAGTTAGTTCTCTTTCTTAGTGGTAGTACTTTTGTTTCCAATCTAGCATGTCCTTTTGTTTGTTTAGCATCAACTTTTTTTTGTTGGTTTGAAATGTCATAATGCAACACATTATAGATGTGGTGCGAAACAATTCTAAGGAAGTGTTGTTTTTGAAAATGGCCTCCTACTACACTCGGTCAAGATTTTAAACTATTTGTAGAACAAGCTAAAACAACAAATTTCTCTTTCACCACAAAGTGGTGGTTTATTTGGCTCTCTTTCTTTTAAAATTGATGAAAACATGTAAGTTTTGTAGTTAAGAAAAATTTGACCCATTGTTGAAATAGAATCTTGTGGTGGTAAGGCATTTTTGCTTGCCTCCCTTCTTTAAAAGGAAATTATTGTAGGTGGCTGCCTACGCATTGGAGAGAAAAGGGAATGGGGGTGAGGGATGAAGGAATTCCAATTTTGGACTTGTTGGTCGTGATGGCTGTGCTGAATTAATAAGAAACACAAAGGCATGACACTAAATGCTTGTTGCATTGTTGATGTTTGCAAAATAAGAATAATAAAGGTGGCCATCATTCAACTTTGTTATGAAGATGGGCTTAGAATATTCTCAATCTACTAGCCTTTCAACGTCAACACCTGCAAGTGTTTTACAAAAACACTCTATGGAATATACAAATGTATTTTTTCCTTTGATCTAGGCTAGTTATTTTTTGTGTAACATCTACTTACCTAATATTAATTGAAGTTGAAGTTAATTAATCACCTTTTCACACCATTTCCACATTTGGAATGGATATGGTTAGAGCTAGTTACAATGATTATTTATTTTAATCCAAATGTCAAGTTTTCTATTCCATGTTGTCCTTAAATGTTGTTTGAAATTGCTATGTATGTTAATTGAATGACTTGAATTGAACAAGGTATTAATCAATTTTGGGTTGGTTGTTTAAGGAACAAAATATGGGACTTGAGATGTCAAAAACGAGTAACCTAATCACCTATGCAACACCTTTCAAGTCTTGATGGGGAATAGTGGAAATGTCGATTGAAGGGCGAAAATAGTAAAACCTAGACCCTAGAATCAGCAAAGATATTTAGGAGTGGCAAAAGTGGTTTTTTTGCTGACAAAAGTTGAAAGACATCGACAAAGTAATATAGAAAGACAACGTCAATATAAGGCCAAAAAATGTGCACTTATAGAAGCTACATATGCCCTTGATACAACTTTAGAACCTTTAAAGGATGCGGTGCTAGATTGAGAATTGAAAATGGTTACTATTGGAATTTTGCAATCCATAAACAAGGAATTACATTTCTTTCTTAAACCTCTTTCTAAGAGCATTGTTATGCAAAGGGTGCTAACATATTCAACAGTTGTTGATTTTGTTCTAAAATCCACATTTAAACAAAGTTCAAAATTGGTTGTGGCTCAAAATGAAATCATTAATGGGTTCATGAGCACTTTGGGTGTAGTGAAAAATCCATGCACATTTGATAAATTAGCCACTAAACATGCATTATTGATAACTGATGTATGTTCAATGGAGAATTCTTCAATTTTGAGGTAGAAAGTGCACATTCTTGGTGTCCATCATCAAAATGTGGTTTTAATAGTATATTGTCGTAAACTTATTGATTCCAATTACATCTTCTTATGGACTTTGTCAATAAGGAAAAGAAGAGCAAATGTTTTGAATGTTGCCACAATTGTTATTGTGAAGGATTGGTGGGTTTTAGAAACCAAGATTAATCCTGATAGGCAAAAATTCATACCAACACAACTGGGTGCAATAGTCTCAAATTTTAAGAGTTGCATCAAGGGTATTCAAGTGTGGTAAGGTTGTTAAGGGTTTCTAGCAGTTTCATAGAATAAGGAATGATGAATGCACATGGTAACGTGGGAGGGTTGTTTTCTTTTCCGAATTATGATGTTGGTGAATAAGGTGTTGGGTTAGTTCCTTTCTTCAACAAAAAAAAAACTGATAACCATAGTTTTAGGACCTTGGTTGCATAATTAAGGGTGAGAGATCTTTAAAGGGTTGGAGGTGGAAGTAGACACCAAATTCATGGTGCTTAGCAAAACATTGGTTTTTTTTTCCTAGTAGTTAGTGAATAGCAAGGATGTTGAGATTCATGAAGTAGTTGAAGAGGTGTCAATGGAAGGTCCAATAGAGATAGAATAATCTTTCAAACCCATGGTTAACATTAACATTTCACCATGATAATATTGAATTAATTTTTTAGAATAATTTTCAAGCACTAATGATGTGCTTGTAATATTTTTATGATGTAGTCTTAGTTCATCTTTATTCAATCTTCACTTTTATCAAGCCTTAGATAGAATCAAAATCAAACTTAGATCTGAACATTTTCATTTGAGTAGCCTCAAGTGAATTACAATTTAGTAAACGACTTATAAGGGATAAATCACAACTGTAGAAAATCCAAATGCGACGGATGGTGTGAACAAGGTATTCGACTCGATGTTCCATGAAAAGGGGATTGATTGGGCCTTGTTGTTGCAACCCTACTTTGAGAGAGTGTGAAGATGAAACTCACACTCTCGAAATGGGGACTTGGGAGTCCTTCAAGACTCCAAAAACTTCAGAGTTCGATTACAGGGGTTAAAACACCTTGCATTAGGGTGTTATTTATATCATTGGAAAGCTATTGAAGTGTACATGTCGAAAATGGGCTTGCATGGGTCATTTGGACATCTGTAGCACAAGTTATGGCAAAAAGAAAGGTCGGGAGTCAAACTGGCAATTTGATTCCCGACCACTAAAAGTCAGGAATCGACTCAACTTCAGTGTGTGTAGGTAGAGTGCAACACACCGTTGGAAAGCTCTTGAGGAAAGCTACAAGTTTGCTTTAGACCTCATCCCAATCGGAGGTTTGAACAAAAAGTTATGATCTCACAAAGTCCCAGGAATCCAAACCGGAATAGTTTCGGGACTCCTTCTTCGGAGTCTCGAGACAAAAAGCCATTCAGATGTAAGTGCCGCGGAGAGGCACAAGGTATACTATATGGGGAAAGGTGGTGGCTTCCCCTGAGTTTGGGCCTGGTGAGTCTTGTGAGTCCAAAGTTGCCCGTGGCTTGTCTTAGCACTAAAGGTGTTCCAGAAGGTGAACTAACCAACTTGTTGGTTGGTTTTATGCATGTTCAAGTAAGTAAGTGAAGCTTTTCACTCTTCCTAGTCCCATCTCGGAGCTTCAGCATGCCCTTTTACCCCTTCTAGTGCTGAGAGTTGGGAGCGTGCCCCGAGTTCCTCACAATTCCACTATTTGAGTAATTTAGGCCCTTCTTGGGCCTAACTAGGAAATTGGGAGCGCATCACTTATAGCCAACGGTAATGGCCATCACTAGGAACCCAAGTTCGACAATGAAAAAGAACATCATCATCTTCACATTGACAGTATTAAAACCTTTCTGGCGCAACACCACGAATGGGAACAAACTTTAAATAGATCGCTAAAGCATGTGGGTTAGGAGATGATTGATGATCCCACATCAAATGGTCAATTCAAGTGTCCACCACTCTTTGGAACGATTTTTTGTCACGTCGCCATTGGGAGACGTTCATGTCAAGTGGTGGTTCTTCAAGCTCTTCTTCTTCTATTAGCGCAACTGGAGGATTTAAAGGCGTAACAACATCATTCGCCATGACTGAATCTTCACCTTCGTCGACAAAAACCAAAGAGGTAGTCGGAACAATTTGGTACTTGCATTCAGAAGGGGTCGATGCCTTTTATTTAACAAATTAAGGTAGGTGTAATCTGTGGCAATGGCGACGAAATTTCATGGAAACCCGGACATCCTAGTTCTAATGGATTCATCAAACCTTAATTTCAATGGTGGATTTAGAAGTACGTGGGGGTTTTCGCAATGAAAATTTTAATTCCAATTTTACTATGTACTACAAAGTTTATTAATACATGGTAAAGAATAACTAGGGGATATCAAAAAGTAAATGGTGTGTGGGAATGTTACTATTACCATTGAATTGATTTAGTCAAGTAGGAATTCAAGGATGTTTATTTGTTATTACTGATAAATTATCCTAGTAATTAGTTACTTGAGATAATTAGGATGAAGAAGTGGATTGTGAAAATCAAATGGATGGAATGGATTAAGATTACGTTCAAAAACCTCATCAAGATATCCAAGATAAGGAAAGGGATCAGTCCTCCAATTCCATTGGTCATGAGGATTATCATCCTATTTCATTAGAAGATGGAACCTTTTTAGAATTTCATTGGGCACAAAAATTCTCATCCTAAAATCCATTAGAAGGCAAATCACTCTCAATTCTCATTAGTTCTTCAAGGATGAGGAGGCCATGTGACGCATTCTCAACTCCTTGAAGGATTCAAATGTGAGTCCAAGTAGAAGATAGCAGAAGAGGGAGGAATCAGGGCACGCTCCCTAGCTCACAACATTTTGAGGGGTAGAAGGGCGTGTTGGAGTTCCGAGATAGGACTAGGAAGAGTTGACAAGTTTCACTCACTCACATGGGCTTGCACACAACTCACACAAAGTGGTTAGTGCATAGTTGGAGCACCCTTGGTGCTAGGACGAGCCACGAGCAACACAGACACACTAGACTCACCATGGCCCAGACTCGGGGGAAGCCACCACCTTCCCCCTTATAGTATACTCCGTGGCTGGCCACGAAGCCTACATCCAAATGGTTTTTCTTTCTTGGGACTCCCGAGTGGGAATCCCGAAATCGCACCGGTTGGGACTCCCAAGTGGGAATCCCGAAATCGCACCGGTTGGGACTCCCGCGACTTTGGAGCCCCATAATGTAACTTTGGAAATTACCCGGAACGTAGGTCAATCCTACTCGGGTAATTTCCGGTTGGTAATACCCGAAACATAAGTCAATCCTATTTGAAGAATTTTTGTTTGCTAGAAGGTTTGAGCCATAAGTTCTTGGGCCCATATGCAAGCCCATTCAAAGTGTTGGAAAAGAAATTTCCCAACACTTACAAATTAGAACTACCAAAAAATCTTAATGTTCATCCTGTATTTCATGTTTCGTTTTTGAAGCCGGTCGCTTGTGATGCCTCAAGGCCCGATCGAGAGCACAACTCAAGGCCCCTTCTGGATTTGGTTCATAATGAACCAAAATTTGAAGTGGAGGTCGTGCTCAAGTCAAGGCAACTAAAGGGGTGAGAGTGGGAGTATTTGGTCAAGTGAAAATGATATCATCCAATATAAGCATCTTGGGTGAATGAGTCCGACATGGAACATGCCCAAGAAGTCATAAAGGAATTTCACCATAGACCGGCAAAGAAGCAAAATAAACATAGAATGTGATGAGGACATCACCTTTCTTTTAGTGGGGCGAAAAATTACGCAAATGTACCACATCAAGTTGCAAGTCAAATAAAGGCTAAGTTTTAAAACTTCCAAGAGATTGCATCACAAACGTAATGAGTATGATAAATAGGGGGTTGTCAAGTGGCATGGACAAATGGAACTCTCTTGCGTAAACCCAAATCAAAATCGAACTCCTAGGTGAGGGCTAAGAGAAATCTTGGCCCCAAAAGAGGAGGTAAACAAGGTGAGCTTGTAGGGACATGCACATGCCCAAAGTGCATCCTAAGGGTTTGGTTGGTAGTGGCGGCCAACGCAGTAAGTCATGACCCCGTTCGCGTACTATAATCGCGTAGCTTGGGACTTGGGCTTTTGCAAAGCCTAAACGTCGCTTCTCGTACCTTGATAGGCACACCTTTAGTTAGGTTATATTGTTGTGATCAAAGCGCAAAGGTGGGAAAGGAGTCATGTTAAGTAGTTTAGGTCAATATTAGACTTGACTTGAATTCCTCATGAAGGGAAGGATGGAAATTGCCTCCCAAATGAGGGCTTCATCAATTAGGCTAGTTTAGGTTTTTTGACGAAGCAATGGTTAAGGGTTTGTTATAAGACCTTTCTTGGATTTGTTAAAAAAGTGTTAGAAATTCAGGGACGCCTCAATTAGCTTGAGGCAAGGTCCTGCTACAAAAGTCGGCATTTGATGGCCAAGGATCCAAAAGAAAACAATTACAATTGTTGAAAGAAATTCTAAGTGTTAATGAAGACATTAACCTCTTCTTCTAGTGGGGGAGAATGTCGTAACCCTAGCTTTGGGCTCGTGACCAAGGCAAAAGGGTTGTAAGGTTGGAGGCCAAAAGGAAGCCCAAGAGTCAAGGCAAAGAGGTCGCAAGGGTGCGGGCCAAGAAGAAGCCCGGGAATCACATCACATATTCCCGGGAGTGTAAGAAAGTGTGAGGGACTATGAGGGAGTGAACCTTCACACTCTCAAGGCAACTCTCACTTGGGAAATGGAGTCTCGGTGGACTCCCAAAACTTTAAAAAGCGATTTTAAGGGTCAAAACTCAATGGATTGTGGTGTTCTTTATATCATTGAAAGCTCTTGGAACGTAGATGTCTAAAATGGGTTCGCATTATTCATTTGGACATCTGAAATCTGAGTTATGGCCAAAAGAAGGGCCGGGAGTCAAATTGCCAATTTGACTCCCGACCATAAAAAGTTAGGAATCAACCCGATTTACTTAGCTGCAAAGGGTGTGCGACATACCATTGGAAAGTTTTCGATGAAAGCTACAACTTTGCTTGGAATTACATCGCAATCCAAGGTCTGCTCGTAAAGTTATGGGGCTCCAAAGTCACGGGAGTCCCAATTGGCGCGATTTCGGGACTCCCACTCGGGAGTCCCGAGAGAGAAAAGCCATTTGGATGTAGGCTCTGTGGCTAGCCATGGAGTATACTATAAAGGGGAAGGTGGTGGTTTCCCTCGAGTCTAGGTTGTGGTGAGTCTAGTGTGTCCGTGTTGCTCGTGGCTCGTCCTAGCACCAAGGGTGCTCCAACTATGCACTAACCACTTTGTGTGGGTTGTGTGCAAGCTCGTGTGAGTGAGTGAAGCTTGTCAACTCTTCCTAGTCTCATCTCGGAATTCCAACATGCCCTTCTACCCCTCAAAATGTTGTGAACTAGGGAGCTTGCCCCGACTTTTCCCTCTTTCGCTATCTTCTACTTGGACTCACATTTGAATCCTTCAAGGAGTTGGGAGTGCGTCACTCGGTTTGGACTCCCGAGATTTTGCAAGGTCATAACTTTTTGCTTATACCTCTGATTAGGATGAGGTTTAAAGTAAACTTGTAGCTCTCCTTGAGAGTTTTTCAATGGTGTGTCACACTCCACCTACATGCACCAAGGTGGGGTCAATTCCCGACTTTTAGTGGTCAGGAGTCAAACTGGCAGTTTGACTTTCGACCTTTTTTTTTGCCATAACATGTGTTATAGATGTCCAAATGGCCTATGCAAGCCCATTTTCGACATGTACACTTCGATAGCTTTCCAATGATATAAAAAACACTCCAATGAGAAGTGTTTTGACCCTTGCAATCGAACTCTAAAATTTTGGGAATCTTAGAGGACTCTTAAGTCCCCACTTCGGGAGTGTGAGTTTCATCTTCACACTCTCTCAAAGTAGGGTTGCAACATTTTTTTTCTAGATGACCTTTTTCTTTCATTTTTTCTTCAACACATTCCTTATTTCATTTTTGTTTTAGTAGCTTGAAATTGAGACACTCAAGTTTTTTGATGCAATAATCACCAAATTTTTTTGGTTGGGAAAAAGGTCCCAAATCTAATCTTTTCCTCCTTATATATATAATATTGGAGGCTAGTGGTATGGGAGACTTGTTTTTTTTTAGGAGTTCAAGCCTAAAGATGGCATTCAAAAAAACTAATTTTGGGAGCAACAATTTGGGAACAAGGGGGCTATTAAACAAGTTTTGTATAAGTATTCCAATTACTTCATTCCATTCTCAAGTTACTTCAAATTGATTTTTGAATGTTTGTTTGTAGGCATATTTGTTTTTGCATCATTAAAGAGCTTCCATTTGTCGTGGTGCCAAAAGAAGGAAAGTTGGTGGCCATTTATTATATTTCTTTATGAAGGTGTTGTTCATTATGTTATAGGTATTTCTATCATGTGTTGTTATCCCATGGTGCCATTAATTATTCCCTCATATCTTGAACATTTGGTGTCATGACCCTAGCCTTGGGCTTGTGATCAAAGTAAGAGGCATGGAAAGGTGTGGGCCGAAAATGCAACCCAAAAGTCACATTCACATTCTCGGGAATGAAACAATGTGAGGGATTCAGCCCACACATTCCCAAGTGGACTCCCACTTTGGGAGTTGGAATCCCTCTATAGTCTCAAATTTTCAAAAAGCGATTCCAAGGGTCAAAACTCATTGGATTGAGGACTTCCTAATACCATTGAAAAGCTCTTGTCTAAAATGGGCTCACATGATCCATTTAAGTGCTTGCAACACAAGTTATGGCCGAAAGAAGGGCTGGGAATCAAAGTGTCAATTTGATTTTTGACCATTAAAAGTTGGGAATTGCCTTACTTTAGGTGTGTGCAGGGAGTTTCTCACATATCGTTGGAAAGTTCTCGACAAAGGCTACAACTTTGCTTTAGACTTCACCTTAATTAGAGGTTTTCATAAGGAGTTATGGGCCTCCAAAATGACAAGAGTCCCAAGAAAAATGTCATTTGGGTGTAACCCCTATGGCTAATCAAAGAGAATACTATAAGGGGGAAGGTGGTGGCTTTCCCCAAGTTTAAGCCGTGGTGAGTCTTATGAGTTCGTGTATGCCCATGGTTCGTCCATGCACCAAAAATGCTCCAACTATGCATTAACCAACTTGTTGTTTGGTTTGTGCAAGTCCTTATGAATAATTGACTCACTTGTCATTCGTTCTAGTCCCCATCCTAGAGGTCCAACATGCCTTTCTTACCCCCCGAAATGTTGCGAGTTAAAGAGCATACCTGAACTCCTTCTGTTGTTTTCACTTTTAAACGTGCATTTGAATATTTCAAAGAGTTTGGGGGTGCGTCATTTGGCATGACCCCAAAGTCAACAACACTATGTTTTGGAAAGACTTGCTCAAGGATTGGCCTGCTCCCCATCTTCTTTAGTGTGGTTAGTACCTTGACTATCCGAAAGACAACACCCCCATCTTGGAGATTCCTTTGAAAGAGAGTATTGAACCTTTTTTCATGGAGACCCTTGCAAGCTTTGTATAAACATAGGTTGAGGGTGGGAGGTGAAAAATGGCTTCCAAGTGAAAGGGAAAGTTGAAGGAGAAAATGATCGAACCTCCTTCCTCCAATGCCTTTGTTGAGGTTCCTTTGAACCAAATTCTACATATAACAAATGATGTGAGGAAAGAAAGAACGGTTACTACCTCACCTATTCTTCCCACCTTTCCTCCTGGTGGAGTCCATAGCATTGGATACAGATCACTCTAGTTTTCTCCATCCCACCCAAGTCCGATTATTATTACCTTAGCAGAGTTCATAGCTTTCACCACATGGTCTTCCCATTTTCTTGGAATTCCATTGTGGCAACCAAGATTTCATCCCGGACTTGGGCCCCGAAGTATGAGACAATCTCTAAGTCCATTCAGAGGTATGCTTACATTACATTCTCTTTCCCTTTACAACATAGTTCTAACAAATTGTCCTAGATGCACTAACTTTTTTTTCTTCTATGTAGATGAATCCTAGTGGTAAGGTCTAGCTTGTTTTTGTAGACGTTCCTGGAAACTTCCTTATTCCTCTTGTATCCAAGAACCTAGATGATATTCTTGCTTGGAAGAGGAAGGTTGATGAATACATTGCTAGAGTCTTTATTTTGCCTAGATCTTCGTAGCCTTTGATGAGGTTGTTTTGTTATTTCAGCTGGATGACCTTAGAATTTTGAAGGAAGTCAAGTCTTATTTGGAGAGCTATGGCTTCCAAATACAAATGAAGTGGCTTGTGGTGAATTCATTGCCATTTACAATGAGAACGAGGACCCATTTTTAAAGCTTCCATATTAATCCATTAAGCTTTCTTTGTATTTTTCTTTTTTTCAACTTTAGCTGAAATTTTTCTTTAATTTTGCAAACTTTCCTTACCCATGCAACTTTTCTTGTTAGGGTCCCCGATGCAAACTCCTCGAGCATTGGGAGATTTGTCTTTTTCTCACCATCCGATGAGTTTGTGAACAATTCTATTGATGTTCGGAATGAAGACGTGTTGTATAATTGGACGGATAAAGTCTTTATGTCCATATCTAAGGCTAGCAAACCCTTTAAGGCCGCAAAGGAATGCATCCATCTACTATTTAGGCCTTGATCGATGTCTGTTCCAAAACAAGATCCTTCATTATGGATTTATCTACATCCATAGGTATGTGTTCCTTTTCAAAAAATTCATTCACAATCTTTACATCAAAAAAATTATTTAACCATCTTTCACCTTGTAGGCAACATTATTAAGGTTTGCTAAAGTTTTGGGCGCCACATCTTGGTTTTGGAGTTGGATATGGAGGTTTTTAAGGAGGTGTTGGAGCCTCTCGTTGAAGTGGCCACACTCAAGCTTGATGTCGAGCTTGTTCACATTTTCAATATTGACTTTCTTATCAAGAAAATTCCAAAAGGTTGTTTAATTATGAGTAAGTTGTCCACTTGTATCAATATTATGCATTCCTTTAGTTCTTTTTGGTTTATGCTTCACACTTTCTTCTCTCTTTATTTGTAAAGTGTTATTTCCACCAAATAACTTCCTTTCATTGAGGGAGGATGAAATGTTTCAGGATCCTACCATATTTTTTCTACTACTATCACTATTAGAATTCTTATTTTTTCAAACTAATCAAGTTGATTTAATGGGTCTTTTTTATTACAAGACATGTATTTTTTATTAGAGGCCAAGGGCTTAAATGACAATGGGTATTTTTTGACTAATCAATTTGACTAAAATGATTAATTTGACAATTAGTCAAATAAAAAATCTAGTCAAATTAGCAAGTGCTTTAGTTAATAAAACCATTTATTACACTCAATCAATAGGACTAATTAAGTAAACTTGGTCAAAATGGCCAATGGCCTAGTCAAAAAGGCCAATTATAAATTTTAATATTAATTGGGTATCTTGGGACTGCATGTAACATTTTGACTATGTTTGACCAATTAGAAAAAAATTGGAAAATGTAAAAGTTAGCTAATCATAACTAAATGAATCATGATCAAATTAATTATGGTAAAACCAATTATATATATATATCATCACTAATTTAACCATGGTTACTATAAGCATAACTAAATTAGTTATTTTTATTTTTAACATATTATTATTTTACCCTAATAAATTCAACCATAATTAATAGAGCCATAATTAATAAAAAATTATTGTTGATTTAGCCATGGTTGCTTTTGCCATAAAATATTTATTCATTAGTTAATTTAACCATATTAACTTTATTAGTGGTTATTTTAGCCAAATTTACTTACTCATGGTTAATTTAACCATTTTTAGTTTAACCATGGTTAATTTTTTCATAATTGGTTTTGCCATAAAATATTTATTCATTAGCTAGTTTAACAATATTAACTTTATCAGTGGTTAGTTTAGCCAAATTAATTATTTATTCATGGTTAGTTTAACCAATTCTAGTTTAACTATGGTTAATTTTGCCATAATTATTTTAACCATTTTTATTTTAGCCATAATTATTTCATTCATGTTTATTTTAGCCATAATTAATTTTTTCATAATTGGTTTTGCCATAAAATATTTATTCACAATTAGTTTAGCCATATTAACTTTATTAGTGGTTTGTTTAGCCAAATTTATTTACTCATGGTTGGTTTAACCATTTGTAGTTTAGCTATGGTTAATTTTGCCATAATTATTTTAACCATTTTGATTTTAGCCATAAATATTTCATTCATGTTTATTTTAGCCATATTTAATTTTTTCATAATTTTTTTTCCATAAAATATTTATTCACAATTAGTTTAACCATATTAACTTTATTAGTGGTTCGTTTAGCCAAATTTATTTACTCATGGCTGGTTTAACCATTTCTAGTTTAGCTATGGTTAATTTTGCCATAATTATTTTAACCAATTTCATTTTAGCCATGATTATTGCCTTCATATTTATTTTAGCCATAATCAACTTATGCTTATATCTTTTAGCCATAAAATATTTATTCATTGGTTAATTTAGCCATATTAATTTTAGTCATGGTTAATTTAACCATTTTAAATTTAACCACGGTTGGTTTAACCATAAAATATTTATTCATTAGTTAGTTTAGACGTTTCTAATTTAGCCATGGTTGGTTTAGCCATAAACTATCTATTTATTGGTTAGTTTGAACTTATTTACTTTATTCACGGTTGGTTTTACCATATTTATTTTATTCATGATTAATTTAACCATTTAAAATTTAGCCATGGTTAGTTTTGCCATAATTATTTTACCCATAATTAGTTTAATCATGGGTATTTTTCCATAATTAATTTTTCCTAGGTTAAATTAGCCACCTATTTAACTTATGTAATGTAAGTATGTGACTAAATAGCCTAAATACAAGTAGCTTATATGTAGGTATATTTAATTATACATACCCTACTCATACTCCACCTATTTACCTATATTTAATCCTATAGGTAACTTAGTTATATAAGTTAAGGTAGGCCATTTATATACCTATGTTAAATTACTAGTTGGTTAACTAGTTATTTACTTAAAATATATTAATGAATGTGTAATTAAGTAGTTAAATATTAATTATTACAAATAAATTATTGATAATATATAATGAATTAGGTCAAATTTGTAAGGATTAGTTATAATTTGGTTATAATTATCAATCAACAATATAGTACATTATAATTATTTTGATATAAATTATATAATTCAAGGATTTATAATATGGTTGTAATTATTAATTATAACTAAATAACTAGACATTAACTATTATTAATTTTTATTTTAACTTAATTAACATACATATTTACCTACCTTTTTATTTATTTATTTACTTAATTTATGTATCTTACATAGTTATTTAGGAATAATGTTGTGTGAACTAAAAGGCTTTAGTGTTGTGTGGACGTGAAAATGTTTCTCCCTCCCAAAAGTTTGTGCCATATTGTTTGTCATCCTTTCCAAATGATGAGCAATATAAATAGATGCACCATAAGCATCCAAAACATAAGAAATATTTTAAGAAGGAAGGCCGCTTGGGATGAACCAATTGAAAAGGCTCAACCTTAAAGGTCAAACTTAAAATGAAATAGGATTTTCCTACCTAGGTCACCTAGGTGTAAGCTTAATCTAGGTGGTGTACATTTAAGCCTATTTTAGACTTCTTTACTTAATCACTAGTTATAAGCTCTTAGACCTAGGCCTAGGAGTTTAGGTTGTAGGTTCCTAGACATAAGAACTTTAGGAGTAGGTATTTAATTTTAGGTTTAACTTAGGTTGCTTAGGTTGTATCCACGGGGCATAACATAGTGGCCAATGTTTAAATGCCATGTGGCATAACATAGTGGCCAATGTTTAAATGTCAAGTGGCATAACCTAAGTGACCAATGTTTAGATGTCACATGGCTTAACTTGAGTGGCCATTATTTAAATGCCACATGGCATTTGCCTAGTCAAAATGGTGTTTGACCAGTTAAAAAATCATTTGACTATTGTATTGACTAATCAAAATGACTAGTCAAAAATACTAGTCGAAATGAATAATCAAAAGTACTAGTAAAAAATGCCAACCTAAGCCTAGTCAAAAAGTACATGGCATAGTCACAATGGATAAGTTCAAAACGATTTATCCAAAATGATCAAAAGGTTTTTTTGACAATTGTTGAAAATGGGTCTTTTTTGACCAAAATTTCTAGTAAAAAAAATTTGGAATTTTAGTAATGCATCATATGCCAAGGCTCAAGCCGTAGCTCTAGAGTCCTTGGCTTCACCTCCTTCATGGATAGTTTCCTAAAGTTACCATCCAAGAGCTAGAGCTTTCATCAATGATGAAACATTAAGATATGTTTAGGATTTTTTTTTGAGTTCAAGGGTAGATCACTAGGTTTATGAACTTGTTGGGTGGCCCTAAAGTTGGGTGGAGAGCTCTAATGATGTTTTTATGTTTTGTTCCAAACTTTCATTTTATGTCAATTTTTATTCAAAGTCATCTTCCTAAACCACTTGTAATGTTTGTGTCAAAGCTTGTACATACCACAATGTTGGAAAAAACTTGTCAAACAAGATTGACGGTATAATGCTATTTGTTGGAATGCCCTCTCTAATTTAAATCCTAGTTTTGGGATTATTTGTATATTCCACCCATGCAATTCCATGTTTTCTGGGTGTTCTTTGTTTTTGCATAGGTTTCCACATTAAATAATTTGGGTTGTAAGAATGACCTCTACCTTGTAATGATTGAAACACACAAGGAAAATCCAAAGTCTCATAAATTGTCCCCACAAATTTTTTTTTTTCCTCTAATAGAAAATTTAAAACTTATTATTTCTTTGGAAGATAATTAAATATGTCATTGCTTTCAAAATGATTTAAAACTTTATATGGTTCTTGAAAATGTTCAATCAAACCATCCTTTTCATCTGTGAAATTCTGCAAGAGAATTGGGTTCTTTGCAATTGGAGTTCCATATTGGCTTGTACACATTATATGGATGCCAAATAGAGATTATATGTTTTTTTTTTTTTTTTTTTCAATGTTGCATATATGTTTGAGAATATCTCTATCCAGAGTTCCAATGTACATGTTGTTTGGAAACATATTTATAATTATAAAATTGGAAATTTTCAGAAATAACTTATGTTGATGTCACTTATATCAAAATGGTTCTGTTGGTATTTTATTAATCCTTTCAATTTTATCAATTTAACAACCTGACACAAAAATGTATACAATTATTCATATTGTCAATATGTTTAATGATTATTGTGACTTGCAGTGGGGAATTATACCTAAACAATATATAACAATATGTAACAATTTCCAATAAAGTTTGTAGCTGCTTGATAACAAACTTCAAATTCAAATAATGAATAACCACATTAGGAGATGGAATTTTATTTTATATATTCATTGTAGTTGAAAGCAATCTTGTGTGAATTGTGTTCTCCATTTATGAATGTAATTTTCATTATATTTGAAGCCATTTCCCAATTGTTTTGTTTTTAAATGGTCATACATATTCCATCTCTCCTTCTATATCTTACATTGTGTCGGTGTTCAACATATCTTTGTGGAATTTGGTGTCAACTATTTTTTCTAAAACATGTTTCATGTAGTGAATATAATTTCCATCCTAGCTTAATTTGGATACAAATTTCCAAGATTGTAGTGGGCAAAAAAAATTCAATTTCTAGTTGGATTTGTCAGTTCGTTTGATGGTCTTGTAAATTACTTTCCTATGGTTATCTTTTGGTTGCAATTGTTTGAGCAAACATAACTTTCATTTGTCAACTCCTAAAAGAAAAAATTAAATGCATTACTCATCAAGCGGCCATGATCAAAGAACCAAACACACAAACAAATACACATCCTATATCAATTTGTCTTTTTCATTTTAAAAATGTTGGTTCATTTCAAGGTCTTGCAAGTGACACTCCTATAGTTCTTTAATAATTTCTCATGGTTCTAAGATGTCATTGATGTCAATGGCCTCATCTTGGTAATATTGTGGAGAACTTTCAACACTTGGACTTGGTTTGTAGTCCACTCCCTTGGATGATTCTACCACAGCTTCCATTGTTTCAATGTTATTGTCACTTCAAGATCCTTGCATTCTAGGTGGAGTTTGAAGGCCTACTTTCACTAGTGGCACCATTACATCTGTTTCCCTATAATAAACAAGTGTTAGTGATTTGTATTCATTGTCTTCCAGGTCAATTTGGTTCTCTAGCCACTTTTAGTTGATAACAATTTCAAAGGAGTATTTATTTGGAGACACAAATCCCAATAGATAATTAGACTACTTCAAGAGTCGAGTTTTGTAGTTTTGATTTGTTGAGTGTGTTGGCCATGGATTGTCTCCTAGAAGCTATAATACATTGTTTAAAAAGTCCTCATGAAACATACAAATCACCGTTGCATAGATTTTGTAGTCTTGCAAATGGTTCCTTACTACCCAATATCCAACTTGTACTTGGTATTATGCATTGATGTGCCTCATTTCTTTCTTCTCGACAATAGGATAAAAGTCTAAGTCCTGAGGAGTTCGACAAGCCATGTTTGTTGTCTTTTTCAAAATGGAGCAAAACAATTGAGAGTAGAAATTTTTTGTAAAAAATTCACAACACCGCAAAACAACTGATAATGTGTGTAAAAACTTGCAAATCAAATACCCACCTCTCTAATAATTAAAATGTAGTTTGCATTACATTATAATAATATCTTAACATGTGTGACAACAACCATAGACCTATTGCATTTAATGATAAGAACAATTAGATTTTATATGGAAAGTGGCATTGCTAGGTTGCAGATAGATATTCATAATAGTGTACTTGTCAATTTCTCGCATTTTCTTTTTACATTCCTATAGTGATGTTTTATTAATTACCTAACCCTTTGTAGGATACATCTACAAACTATGCATCAATTTTTTAGTGTGTTTTTATAATAGCTGCTTCACAATAAGGTTGTTAGAATGGTTGAAATATCTTTTACTATAAGATTTTTGTATTGTATAGATAATTATTATATTTAACCACATGTGTTTTGCTAACAAGTTCATGTTATTGTTATGTTTAACTTGTTTCCCACTATAATGGCAGGATGACAATGGCCATGAATGACATGGTAGTGTAGAATATGTTTTTGTTGACAGATAATATTCTACCACATAAGACATGTCTAAAACTAGGGGGCAAGATTCTTAATAAAGGTGCCAAATTTTATTCTTTTGCTTCAACACATGGCGCACCACCTTGGTAGATTTTTATATTTATGTTGAATTGAACAAAGACATTATTGTTGAATGTCCACATGAATCAGTGGCATATAAGGTAATAAAAGTAGAGTAAATGCAAAGATGTGGTAAAGGTAAAATATATTCAACTAGGTAGTAAGGGTGGAATAAATGTAACTTCAAGTATAGATTAGGAAAATTAGTAGTAGAATGGGGAAAATGCAATTTGATTGTACAAGTTGCATGAATGGTGCTAGATGTAAGAGGTCGAGAATGTGAATGAAATAATAAATAGCTTGAAATGGTATAAATAATGTAAAATGTTAGTGGCTACCTATTATTGTCTCAATTTCTAATGTGCACATGTTCTTTCATGGTGAATGGGTAGTGTATGGATTAGCACATACCTCTTGGTGGGTCACTAGGTTTATAGTCATGCATTGTCTCAATTCCTAATGGGCACATGCCTCTTGGTGGTGAATGGGTAGAGTATGGATTGTCAAATACCTATTGGTGGTTTAACAAGTTTATGCCATTGATTTGGATTTAGTTTAAAATTTTAAATGGTTTACATGCTGCAAAATTCATATTAAGGAAATATGAAATATAACTTAAAATATTGTGTTAGCATTTTGTGTGTTGTATTTTTGAAGATAAACCAACATGAAATTATTCCATTTTGTTACTTTTGTTCAATTTTTTGCAACAATTTTATTGCCAATGTTCATTTGAAAGTTCATCCATTTTATTTATCATCCATTTTTTCATCAAAAAAAGTTCATCCATGACACGTGCCAAAATATTCCTCCATGTCACCAAATATTCCATCTTATGTGTCAAATAATATTCCGTTAACGTCAGAAAAATATTCCCTTGGGCTCATTTGTTCATGCTCATGTGTTCACCACTCACGCTCACACACTCATAAGATAACATCCTTGGACATGGTCCAGTGTTGTTCAAGTCATAAACGTTTGTGAATTATTTGTGTTACTGGGACCTTTCAATCGAAAATGAATATCAGTGGCTCTACAAACAATTCATGGACATAAGAAGATACCAAGCCTTCAACTTTGATTTTTTTCTTGATGAATTCTTCACCACTCCCCAAGCTAAATGAAGGTTGTGCCATTTTTAGCACTCAAAACCTTAAGCCTAACATTTTGGAATGTTAATGCACTCAAAACTTTCACATTCAGAAAGGACAATGTTTGTTAGAACACTCATTGAGACACAAGACTTCTTGACTTTATTCAAATAGCTTGTGCCCCAAAATTGTGTTAGGTCAAAATTTGAAAAATCCTACTTACAACAATCACTTTCCCACCAATGACATCATCCCTATCACCCTAGGCCCAACCAATAACTTGTAAAATGGACTTTGAAAATTGGGAACACTTGCCATTTTTTGGTCCACCTTATTATGCAAACACCCTTATACAAAAAACCAACCAATATGATTTGTAGGTTGCAATATTAATGCCAAAAAATTGTTGAGCTTATATTAGAGAACCTTAAATCTAAGCTCCCACACCACATCAAAAAAAAATTGCACACCATTGTTTATATGGTTTTGCATATGTAGATGTAATTTTTTTAGGAAAACATTTTGACTATTAAACTTAGGTTGGCAATGAGTTAATTGTGCAACTTGGATTTGCAAAATGCTAAAGAGGTGAAGCACCACTCATCTTCTTCATTGCTAAGAACTTGTACCATGGCCATTTTAGCCAACTTGAAATATTCTGGAAATGAACAAGTAAACATTCTAAATGTTGAAAAAGTGTGTTAGAGGTGTGAAGGGATTCACATCAAGTGGCTTAGCCATGATAACATTTGCATTTGATTTGATGGCTACCTTGAAAATAAATTGTTGAATGTCGAGAGAAGCCATTGACAATTTAACACCATGCACCCATACATCAATGTTGCCCAATTTCTTAGGATGGCCCAAAAGGTTGTTTTAATCACATCCAAATGTTTATGGAAATTCTTTTCCACAATGAACTATAACCAATATTATGGGTACACCACACCTAAATTGTCCATAAACCATAAGCAAGGAACCTTCCTTGCAATTTTGGAACCAAGACAATCATCAACCCTTACAACGCACATCCATTTTTTAGTTCATTTCAATGCAAAACAAAATGGACATAATTAAAATAGACAAAATGAAAAATAAGGGGGTTATAGTTTAAGACTAAACCTACACATTTTGCTTTAACTTGCATGATGATTACTAAAGTAAGAGACATCATCCTTGTGAAATTGATAATTGGATGTCATTTTCCTACTAAACTATTCAACACATTCAATCCAAAGATGCATCACAAGGAATTGATATTGCTAGAATTAATACTCCTAAAGAGCAAGACCACTCGGTAGGCCATGTGAAATTTAGCATTCTTTTGCCTTTAAGACCTCATTCTCGCAAACTCATGAGTCTTCATTGAAACAAGCTATTCATGTTTTTGGCACAAATTTGTAAAACTAGTTTCCAATTTGAAGGTTGTGAAATTCTAGAATGGAACACTTATGGAGTGGTAGAAAATGTAATTTATTTTCCTTGGATATGCATTTAGATACTTTGGTAAGATTTTTGAGATTTCTTGGATGTGGATGATGCATAGAGTTATATTTAAGTATTTCATTTACCAATATCAATAGGTTGCATTGAAAAATGAGAATTCAAAATAGGAGAATACATGATATGTGTTAGTTTGAACCTTTTGTGGTTCAGTGATTTCATCATTTAATGATTGTATTGTTGTCAAGTAAAAGAAAAATCAGATGGATAGCAAGCCCCCCCAGTTTTTACGTGGTGATAAACAATGCACATTAATGTCAAGATGTATGGATTGATCAACTTGACAAGCTTTGGCTACCCATAGCAACCACATTGATCATCTAGACCACTTTTGTAAGTATAAGGTTGGTTACGATTTCAACAACAAACATTAAGTTTAGGACACGTCTTCAAAGCCCAAGTTTGTGAAGAGCCCATGAAGAGCCCAAGTTTGTAGATCCCAATCTATGAAAAGTTTGTGGGAACTAGTTTAAGAAGTTTGTGAAATTAGTGTGCAAAAGTCTCATATGAAACTATTGGGAATTGCAATTGCAATAAATGTAGGAATGTGTGTTGTAGGAGTTGGAACTGGGGTCTAGTTTTTTTGGGAACGTGTAGAAGTTAAGTTTGTTTTCTATTAATGGCTAAGAAATTGGGGGCTTTGGGAGTTGCAGGGAATAGTGTAGTTTGTGATCTTCATATGAATCTATGGTTACATAGAATTGCACCAGCTTTTTCATTGTAGTTTTTCATACTTGCCACATCGGTAAACATAACAAACCCATATACAACTGCTATGCTTGCTCCATTGTTCCTTCAACTCAAGAACAAACTAGTTTTAGTTAAATCATTGCTTGAAATTTTTTTGAGTTTATTATTGTTCAAAGAGTTGAAAGACAAAACATTGGGTGGTGTGCTAATTTTTTGTTGCATGAGGATGGATTACTTCAAAATGTGATGTTGTTGCATGAGGATTGATTGTTTCATCTTGTTGTTGTTGTTGGTGGTGGTGTTTTTGTGTTGCAAACGATGCATTGTGGTGTTATTCATAAGTAATCCTGAGTTCAAAATCCAAACCACAAATGTGGAAGTTGTAGTGTTGTTAAACAAGACACAAAATTGTCCCAATCCATAGTCTCAACATAGATTGCAAATGTGGTGTTAACAAATAGGAGATCTACTCGCAAACATAAATATTTATTGAAAAGAAACTACAACATGATGCTCACAACACGAAACATAACATCAAGAACTCCTCAAGGTTCTTGTCACATGAAATACACAAACTTGTGTAATGAAGAAAAAAGAGCCAAACCATCAACACAAGATATTTAATTAAAAGACCAAACCACAAAGAACCAAACTAATATATGTAAAGAAAGTAATTCAACCTTGTGAAAGTAACCTAATTACTTTCCTACTCTAATAACTA
>Ga0116231_10004338_pt1 | contig 28767 bp, 24 predicted proteins | sample S1TSphgellanicum_2_FD_89695 | JGI IMG/M metagenome (GOLD analysis project Ga0116231, IMG submission 89695) | Host-associated microbial communities from peat moss isolated from Minnesota, USA - S1T2_Fd - Sphagnum magellanicum MG | ecosystem: Host-associated > Plants > Peat moss > Unclassified...
AGTCAGTGGGGAAGGTGTGATAGTTAAGTCACTATCATACATGCTACTGTTGATGGTCCCTGAACAGGTGTGAGACTGGCACTTTCGTTCATACTGCTGTGTGTTTTTCGTGTTTTGTTTTGTATCTCCCCTTGACTGGTTCTTTCTGTGGCTTCCTGAAGAAGTGTTAACCTTGCTGTTTTCTTCTTCATTGTGAGAATGGAGATTTCTCTATTCTTATGAAAGATATTTCTATATTGATTGTACAAATCAGGATTTACAGTTTAGATGTGTTGTGTTTGTGTTGAGGTGTGAACTCTATTTTTCTCCTGTGGATTGTGCTTTTTTGGAGATATGTTTGAAAACTGAAGTGGCGGCTTCTTGGCTTCCATCACCCTAGAGGTTGCATTGGCTGAGGCCTTGAAGTTGCTGAATAATTGCTCACCGATTGTTGTTGGCAGATAATTACTACCATCACAGTTGATGAGTTTGCACCTGGAGCAAAGAGTATCTTTTCCTTTACCATCCCTGACCACAATTCTGGCAAGGTAAATATGTCTCTTCCAATGCATGGTTTGTAGCTTGATTGCAGTTGTATTGCTCCTTGTGGTGTCTTAAGAAACAGAGAAAAAAGGTTGATTTCTGCACAAAACAGAGCTGCACATCACTTAATGGCCTGAGAGCAATTTATTGGATGCAGCTGGAACTGCAATATCACCAAGACTTTGCAGCAATCACAGGCAGCATTGGCTTGACAGCATCGCCAGTTGTAGAGGCTACTGGAGTTGTTGGCAGTGATGGGTTCTCTGTTGGTGGGGAGCTGGGTTTTGACACTGTTTCTGGAAAATTCACCAAGTACAATGCTGGTGTTAACTACATAAAGCCAGATTTCAATGCATCTGTAATTTTGTAAGCCTTTTTCCTACCCAGTTGCTGGTATGACTTAGTTACAAGATATCTGTTGCTCTCACACCCTACTGACAAATGATACACATCTGCTTACCTTGTTTCATGCTCAAAAAACTGATTTAAGGTAGTGGCGGCTGTCTTTGTAGGGCTGACAAGGGGGACACTCTGAAGGCATCCTACTTACACACTGTGAGCCCAGTATCAAGAACCACAGTTGCTGCAGAAATCGCCCACAAGATCTCAAAGAATGAGAACACCTTCACTGTGGGTGGTTTGTATGAGTTGGATGTTCTAACCACAGTGAAGGCACGATTGAACAATCATGGCAAGGTGGCAGCACTTCTGCAGCATGAGTGGAGGCCAAAATCACTGGTCACAATTTCAGGTGAGGTGGACACAAAGGCTCTAGATAAGTCTGCAAAGCTGGGCTTGGCAGTTGCTCTTAAGCCTTGAGAGGACATGGAACATGCAGTTATCAGCCTTTGCAGTGCTGTGCCTGGCTGGTGGATAGAATACCATTCTTTTTCTGCATTCTAATTTTTTGGCCCGGAAGTTGTAGAAGCATCTCTCCAAAGTATTCTCCCATTTGCAGAGTATAGCGAGGTTGCACAAGCAGACAACAAGTGCTTATTCTAATGATATTCTAATGATATGTGGGGACTAGTTTGTACGAATCAGTTCTTTGACCTTGACAGGGCTCGGAGCATAGAGGTTGGCCCAATATCATGTGAAAGAGGGATTGGAAATAATTGTGCTATTTTGCCCAGGTTTTGTAGCTATATCTACTATGTGCTTGTCTTTGGATCTGATTTCTTCCTACCTGCTTATTCTCTAATTGTTCATGTAATTCTTCTGGTATGTTGGTAATGCAAAAACTTCATCTACTGTTGACTGCGAGAGACAAAAAGTTGAAGTCAGACAGGTTTTTGCATCTTCAGCCCCATTGATGGAAGGTTTTCATGCTCTGCACCTTTGGAGGGTTATAATCTTAACAGCTTGTAACAGAATGTAGCATTATTATCATTTTCTTTTCAAATTTTCTTGAGATAATTTTCTGAAGTATGCCGAAGTTATACTGCAAAAACCAGCAATCCTAAGAACGTCTTTTCAAGAAGTGCAGGTAACAGCTTTTGCCGTTTTGACAAATCTGTTTAATTTTTCCCGTTAATATATTGCGGTGAAGAAGTTCTCCAATTACTTACTAGTAGCCACTTTACATATTATTCTAAAGGATTTGTAGGGTTTTTTGTAATCGAGGTTTTAAAGCATCAGTTCATCATTTTGAAAGTATTGCATTGTATTGCAAATCCTAGTTGGATAGGAAAGATATTTACAATCTTTTTTTCCTTTTCCAGTGAAAATTTATTTTACAATAATTATCAATTTTTTGCCCTGGTTTTAAACCTTGGTAAAATATGTATCATACTTCTCTAGTACATATTTCTGATAAAATTTTAGATTTCGTTTATGTATGTTAACAGTGGAATGCAAAAATTCACTTTTTCAGACATTACTTGTATTCAGAAATATGATTTCAAACATGTTTTGTTAAGATCAATGTTTTGCCATAAAGCTAGAAAAGTGTGATGATAAGTAAAAAAGTTTTACCAATTAATATAAAATCATGACTAGCACTTTGTTTCCGCCGCAGATGAAAGCCAAGGATCTCCTAAGGTCACTTAGTTATCTTGGAATGGAGGCAGGAGGAAGTGACAAACAACATGCTGTAATTTCCATTCTGATTTTCTGAACAGTTACACTATACATTTGAAAAAGAATTTGATATCTTTCCCCAGCCCAAAAGCTATCAAATGCTTCACACCATAAAGGCTACAATGCTACATTCAAAGTACCATCAGAGGAGACCTTATTCCAGGACTACCCACCTACCTCAAGGTTTGGACAAACTGGTTGGGAAAATTGAGCTGTGCACCAGTCTTCAAATTTCACAGTGCTATTTCATTCCATCTGCATGTACAGTGCAACAAACTGATTAGCAATCCATTTTCACTATATTACCCAAAAGACACATCTAAAGATCCTCCACTTGCAATACAAAATAGGTCCCATGAGCTTATAAGCATATAAAACTTGTACAAAGAGCATCACCAAATGCATGTCTCTTACTTCATTAGTTTGCTCAAATTTCAAATGAATCTCCCTCTTCTGCTTTGCTTGATGATTTGTATTCTGATCTATCTGAATTGCACTTTGTGCAGCCTTGTCACCTGCAGGCAAACTTTCTCTGCAAATTAAAATCCCATATTCACCTTAAAAGCATGCTATCATCAGTTTCCAGGCCACACCATATCACCTAGATGTATATCCAAGTACAAGATGTGAATGCTCCAGCTTCACTAATCATTACACATTCTCAGAATACAACTTACACAGTTTGAAAGACCACCCACAGAACTAAGGAAAAGTAACAGAACTTCATCATCAAAAAACATCTTACCAGTTAGGTGAGACAAGAAACCTAGCTCTGCATAGGTGTACCTTCAAGAAGCTAACCTGCAATGGATGTCTTCTGTGCATTCACAATAGTGTCTGCAAATCTTCCAAAAATCCTTGCAGCCAAAAGAATGTAGGGAGACAGTTGTCTTTGAGGTATGTTTCCTTTCAGGGCAGACCTTCCATGTCTCAGGGATCCTTGAATTCCATAGGAAACCTCATCCAATGCCCCAGCTGATGAGAGAAAACTTCTCCCTCCACTATCCTTGGGTAAATTTATACCTTCTGGCAATGTATGCCAGACAAAATCAGGGAATCACAGACTAGTGCCAAGGTCCCAATGCCACTAATGGCATGCCCGGGTGCATGTCCAGTAAGCATGGACTTACTGCAATAGCAGAGTCAAATACAGGGGCTATTCATTGTTCACAGGAAGCACCAAATTTAGAAGACTCCTGTGGCAGCAGTGGTGCACATTCCCAAGAGGACTGGTATGTTTGTATCCCCTCAACAGAGTCAAACAAGTACTACAGGTGTATGCCCTCCTCAAATGAACTACAGCAGCAAGAGCTACTGCAAGCACAATCTTATTGCAGTGAATTTTTATCCTGCAAGAAAAAGAAAAAGAACAGTCTGCCATCAAGAAAGCACAACTGCCAAGGAAAAGCTCAAGCTGGCCCTACAAAGTCATGGTGCTCCCAATCATGACCTGCCTGGCATAGTTGTCTTCCACCTTCACACCTTACTATGTGGTGTGGCCTTGGCTGCCACACTACCTCCTTGAACATCCTCCGCTTCTGATTCACTACCTGATGAGCTATCAGAGTCAGAATCTGCATACACCAAGGCCAACATTTATCCACATCAGCTTCTAGTAAGGAAAGCAGCTCACTAATTCTGTCTCAGGGCACTGAACTGCTAACATGGGGACAGTCAAAAGAGATGCAAAACTCATATGTTTATCAAACTGCAAGATACACTTCTTTTTGACATACCACTGGAAGAAGATCCTGAATCCCTGCTGTCACCAGAAGAGCTACCCTCTCCATCTGCTCCACCATCTTTATCAATCTCCACAGGGGCAAATTGAGTAGGTGCCAGATCATCATCAATATCCACATTCTCCTCTCCAGGTTCTCCACCTGAAATAATGTAAACCCAACTCAGGATATATTTAAACACAATACTCTATACACAGAGAACTTCAAGTCATGGCACAGACCAGTAGAAAGGAAACTTGCTTATTACCTGTGCCATTCATCCTGGCCTCCTCACCAGCTGCACTTGGTGGCTGCAGCCAAAACACCAATGATGCAATCACAAACTATTTAGCAGAGCCAAAGAGACCACTACCTAGGGAGAAGTCACACAGAAAGCTACCACAATGGGCATGACTTGCGTTACACCCAGTAGTAACAGAACCTGACCTAATCTTACAGAAAGATGATCCCTTCAAGACAACACCAGTGAGTATCAAAAAGTAATATGCAGATGAGATCATACCTGTGATGCTTCTTGACTTCTCCGTGGTATCATCTTTGATTTTTTCTCCTTAGATTTCACATAGTTTGATATAAACCTTTCAAGCTCCCACAAGGTCTCATTGTCAATAGACTCTATATCAACCTCCACTTCCTCATTGTCTTCACCAATCTCTGGATGTCGTTTCCTCATTATTTGAATGACATGAATGAGTTTGTCCTCAGGAAGACTCTCCATTTGTTTACTTAATTTCTCCTTTTCCTCAAAAGTCATGGGTCTCTTAACAATGTCCACAGATTCAGGCTTTGATTGCACCACTGTCCTGGCAACTGGCATTTCCCTTTTTCGAGGTAGGGTTGATCGTGTTTTCTCAACTCTATCATTGGGCAGACCTGGGTTGTCTGAAAGCAGCCTCTCTTCCTCTTGCACCACTTCACCCCCAGCATCTCCTCTATGCTGCTGCAATTTCCCAGCAATACCCTTCCACAGCTTTTCAAAGGTTGCAGCTAGTGTATTTGCCATAATGTAGACATCATGCCCTTGTGGGTTGTAGGACATTGCATTAAAGAATGTGAGCCTGACGTCCTCAGCAAACCCAATCGGGTCAGGATAGTGACCAGATTCAAGCTTCTTCTTCACAGTTCCAAGATCCATGGGCTTCTTGATCACAGTATGATAGTCAAGAATGCCCAATTCCTCAGCATTCACAGGCTTATTGAATACCCAAGCATGCCTGTGGCTCATGACCTTCTTGAGCAAGGTGCTGCACTGCTTCATTAAATCCATTCCACCCTTGGGTCGACCCACACGCAAACCATGACCTGCCTTCTTCCCGCCAGAAGAGACATGTCCTGGCTTCTTCCCACCAGAAGCTTCCTTAGGTTTCACCTTCTCTGTCACTACAGAACGCAAGTGATTCGGAGCCTCCAAGTTGAGGTACATTTGATGTCCTTTCGACTTCCTATTTTCCTTACTCAGAGGATGGGCAGCTTCTAGAGATGTGCCATGATCTGACAGTGGAGCTACCGTCACTATGGAACTGGATTGCCTTGCAGAGCGAGCTTCCTTGAATGATATCTGAGGAGCAAAATCACGGTCAGACACCGTCCCCCCGAAAGGGGAGACCATGCCCATTCTATCCACGTCTGGTTCATTTAGAAGATGTTCTTGCCTCGCTTCTATCATTCTTACAATCCGCTTCACCTCACTAAGGTCAAGCTTCAGCTTCTTGCGAAGGCCCCTCCGCTCATCGCGGGAGAGTGAAGAGATGGTAAGAGTCCGTATGGAGAGATGGCAACCACCACCACCAGCCTGTAGCGGCGGCTCCACTATGTCCTGGTTCAAGCTCATGGACTTCCGCTTCACATAGGGCGACGAAAATTCCGATAGGTCCACATCCGCCACCTTGGCGAGCTTCGGAACCTTCTTCATTGTTTGATTCTTGTGACGGTCATGCGTGAAGACTAATGCCGATTCCATGCATCCAGTTCACGAGGGCGCCTCCAGTCGCCGCCTCCCACCCTCCCTCCAACGACTAGGAAACATTGCCAACATCAATCAAACCCTAGACACCTCAAAATCCCTCAACTCACCAACCACAAGCTCCTCCCTGGAGCAATAACAAGATAAACAAATAAACATGCAACATTACTGTTCACAAAACCCGATCTGTGCAGATCCCAAAAACAGAAGGATAACCCCATGCGCATCACCAATAGAACTGCATTGTTATCGGCGATCGGCGATGCCATTTCCTACATTCGAAGTGATATCTATTTCCCAGCAAGTACCACGAACATGAAGCGAAAAAACAGAAAACGAGATGATGCTCAATAAGAGAATCGCAGATACGCAGAAAAACTAAACTAGAGTGACAAGGGAAGGTTCTGAGTCCTTACCAGTATGAGTCCTTCATAAGAGGTAAAGACACCAGAAGCATCACCGCCTGTTGCAGATTCCAACAACGCATCAAACAAACAAGGGACACACACAACGCACACACGGAGAAAACAATACCACGAGGGCGAAACAAAAAACACGTACTACGGAAGAGAATGAACCGGATGACACAGAAGAACGAACCCCAACAATGATTAGGGCTTCATCTACCGGGCTGATTTCGGAGCCAAATGGAAAACTGAAAGCTGGAAAAACACGGCACCGATGCGGGCAACAAGAAGATGGAAGAAGAATCAGGGCGCGAAGCGCAAGAAATTGGAGAAATCCACAGAGAAAATCGGGGGTAAACAAAAAGGTTGAACGAAATGCGTCGCTCTCGCGAGTTTATAAAGGCGAGCGCTTCTTCTCTCTCCTGACGCCGTTGCCCTACTTTACATCTCATCCCTCCATTCTGCCCAACTCCATCGACGGTCCTCAAGCTCTTCCCTTCCTCCTCCTCCTGCTCCGCCTCGGCCACTCGATCGCCGTTCATTTTGATTTTGTGCTGAAACGGACGGTGCCGATCTCCTTGTTTCCCTTCATGTGTGTGTTAGAATCTCTCTCCTCTCCCTTTCTCCTTTGCCTTTTTTAACCACTCATTTAATTACACGTGTCTATTAAATTAATTAATTATCTCTTTTCAGCTTTTTTTTTCCTTCTTTATTTTTTTCTTATATATAATTAATATAATATAATATAATATAATATAATATTTTTGTAAAGGGATTTCCTCCCCCCTCAAAGACCCAATGACTAAGGACTTGTGGAAGGTCCCTACGTAAGGGCCTTATTTCCCATCTTGAAACCTTGTCAGGTTTTTGCTTAGTGTAAAGGTCCTTAGTTAGGACAGGTTATATTTTGCTTAAGGTTCCCTTGTAGGCTGTACAGGGCCCTTATTTGTAAGGTCCCTCTCTAGGCTGTATAGGTCTCTTAATTGTAAGGTCCCACTCTAGGGCTGTATAAGGTCCCTTATTTGTAAGGTCCCACCCAATGTGTTCATCCATAACCTACCATTCGGAACGTCTTGAAGCTTCTGATTGGTCCTCCTCTCATTGCTGCTCTCACAATGCATAGGCCTCTTGCTCTTTTTTCTTTTTTTAAAAAAAAATTATTTAATAAATTAATTTAATAAATTTAAAAATTAAAATTTTAATATTATTTTAACAAGATAAATTAACCAAAAATATTTATTGGAAGATGAAAATGAAAAATATGAGGAGGATTGAGAAAATGTTGAATAAATGAGTTTTTTGTCCATTGAGCGAGAGGGAAGGTTACATTGTTTTTTTTCATCCATCTACAAGAAAGGTTACATGATTTTCATCCATCAACAACTTAAGAGGGTTATAAGTTACCACATGTTCACTCATGTTTAACCCTCCATGGGAGTAAGGTCATAACCTACAATGGATTTGGCATCTCTTTTCTTCTTGGATGAAAATATCGTAATTGCTCTCTTCATGGATGAAAAATATGACATCTTTGGATTCTCCTTATGGTTGCTTTTGTAGTACTTGTTGTTGTTGTTTGCAAATGTCAATTTTGCCCTTCACATTGAAGGATTTTTTTCAAGATTTGTTCTTTAATCAACAATTCAATTTGTAACATCCTTTTTGATAAAATTTTGCAAAAAGTGTAATAAAAAAGAAAAAAGTGTTAAAATCAAATGATTTTTTAGAGTTTTAATCACCATAATTTGAAAAAAAAAATCACCAAATTTTTATATATGGTCTAAATACGTAGCTAAAAATTAAAAATGGAAATTTCAATCCATATCTTGTTTGTAGCCAAATTTGGTTACATCTTCTTACGAAGATCAATGTTTTTTTCTAGTCAAATTTCACATTTCTTTGACAAAATAATTGGGAAATTTTTGAATTTTTTTGTTTCTAGTGTAAATTCAACTAATTTTATTTTTCTTGTTAAAATTTTTCAATTTTTTATCCCCCCAAAAAATACGCTAATGGGAATCACCATTTTGACTACATGTATCATAAATTGGTGTTAAAAAAATTGACCATCAAAACAATCCAATGTAACATTGAATTAGAATTGGAAGTAAGTTCACACATATGATTGTGTCAATGAAAATGATAGCAAACAAAAGTTAATCGTTGCTAGGAATCAAGGTTTTAAGGTTAATTGTCCTTAGAAGTTAGGGTTTCAAGGGTAGCACATCATTAGCTCATATAGCATCATTCAAAGTTCTTATTAATTTTACTTGTAACTAATTTAATTCACCTTTTACAGTCTTATTTTTTTCCAAAAAAAAGGGGCATAAATAATAATGCAAGATATTGACAATGTCCCAGACACAACTAATTTTGTGTCACTTGCATCTTATTTTGCATTTCCTTACTTTTTAAAAAAAAAAGCTATAAACATTGTGCATTCTCTACTCCATCATTCTATATTTCTCCATGCATTTGATCTTCCTTTCTTAAATTCCAAATGTTAGCCAACATGTTTCATCTTGTAGTGATGTAATGTCATAACAATGTCATGACAATAAGTGCAATGCCACAATAGTGTTGCAACAATTAGTGAATGTTGCAAGAGTTTTGTGACAATAGGTACAATGCAATGAATTACAAAAGGTTCAATTTAACATTTTATAGAAGGAGGTTTGTTACAAGTGGAAAGGGGAACTTTGTTGTTGAATTATGTATCTTGCTTTCAATTTGATTAGCTAATGTTGTTGATAGAGCTGACAATCTTCAAATTCGGAAGATTTGTCATGAATCAAAAAGACCCTTTCAAAGAAACATTAGTGTAGTTCACTAACCCAAATTCATTATGGGGTTTTAAAAATGAACTAGGGGAACCCACGCTTGTGTGATTTCACCTTGAGTGAAGCTTGAGTCACTATATGATAATCATGTCCACCTCTAGTTGAAGTAATTCACCACATTTAATTTTTTGAAGTTTTCAATATTAAAAAAATAATCATTCATTATTATATTGCATTTTTGTCATGTATAAAGTTAAACTAATTATTTATGATATCATTTTAATCTATTAATTAATTACAATGTAATATATTATATTTTAAAAAAAAGATATTTATTCATAAAATTTGGAAAAAATGTTATGTTTTGATTTTGGGTTTTCATTTAATGAAATGAAATACTGTTCCAAAAACAACAACATGAGAATTCAATTTTCATTATGTAAAGTCAAATAGTTTTAAAATAAAAATTAACACACTATGTATAATGTTTTTATTTCAATGAATTTTTGCATCATGACAACAAAAAAAATTCAATGTGAAGTGTTCAATCGGGTTTTGTTTTATGAAAAAATGTGCAAAGGTCACAATATTTTGAGGAAAATTAATAAAAAACTACCATATTCAAATAATGAGTTCTTCAAGGTCACCAAAACAAAATATGATCTAAAAAAATTATAGTTTGTCAATTGATCTCTAACCAAATTTGGTTCATTCCTCTTGTGGATGATCACCAATCCACCTATTTGGATTATGTATTAATATATTACACATATAATATACAATATTATTATATTTGTATAAAACAAAAAAAATCATTTATTAAATGTACATATTGTTAATACAATTTAGAATATTGAAATCTTTTAAACATTCTTATTATTATTATTGTTACTTGGGCTTTGTGTTGCTTCACAATACCAATGGGAATTTAATATATATAGTTTTGTAATGTATGATATTTTGCCATTTGTAAATGGCGTTTCAATCTCATTAGATTTTCATTTGGCTTTATTTTAACTACGCATTAAGAAGAGATTTTCAACATATTTTTTGTTTATTTACCTGTTTTTTCAACCCACAGATTTATTTCCTTCATCAAAATCAACATTTTCAATGCAGTCTTTGAATGCCATGTGATAAAATAATTTACCAGATCAAAATTGATTTATATTTTTTATTGATAATTTATTAAGTGACATATAGGTCAAATAAATAGACAAATGAAGAATGGCCATTAGGTAGGTAGATGCATGTTAATGGTTAATATGTAAGTGAAGGTTATTCGATTGTTTAGGTGGTTAACAAATATAATAACTAATTTAATAAAGGTAATTATTTAAGACATTCATCATAAACTTACAACACCACAAAATTTCAATAAATTTTGTCTGAAAATTGGAAAATAATGTTCGTGCAACATCAGTGGGCTTCAAAATGTAAAAATAACCCACAAAATATATATATCACTTTTACATAAATAATATGTCGTTTCTACTTCTGATGTTTTGATGTGAAATACAATACAATTTACATTTAAACTAAATATGTGCAATTATTGTGATGTACTTTTGGATAAAACTATGTGATTTTTTTGTATTAAATATGAACATTCATGTATGTCTCTTCAAAAGCAATGTTTCATTTGTTTGAATATTTAAGATATTGAATATGTACAAATATCATTCATATTAACCATAACATGAAATTTGTGTGATTTTTTTACAAACCTATAAAAATTAGATTTCGCATGTAATTTGAACGAACCTATGAAGCTTAATAAGTTTGTCATGTTGGAATTTAATGGAAAAATGTTTCTTGTCCACCTACCATCCATCTTCCACAATGCATCAGTTTATGCAAAACAAAATATTTAATTTTGTCCCAAATTTTCAAATAATTTATTTTATTGATTTTGCAAAAGACAAAAAGGTTTTTGGGTCACATTCTTTGGAACAATTGTGAATTTGTTTTACTTCATATGAGGTAATTCAATGAGTGCCAACAAATAATAAACCTCATTAAAATCTTATAATGTTAAATCCTCTAATTAGACTAATGAAGTAAAGGACATTACCTATAGCCTTCTAAAATTATAAAATTTTTAAAATATAATTTTCTTTGAAATTCATGTCATCAACTTTAATTTGTTCCATTATAAAATTTCATCAAAATTCACAATTGTTTTTGTATATCATACATTTTTATGCCCTCTTACAACAAGAACAATCAAATAGGCTTTTGGTTGTTTTGGGTCAATTTTTTCATTATTAGAGATGTCAAGTCTACTAGCATACCAACATTTTTCAAGGGTGGCAAAAGGGTAATTACAAGTTAGAATGAAACATTTTTTTGGGTCCATAAAAAATTCATAATAGGATTTTTCACTATGTATATTTTACAAGTCAAAAAATGTAGAATATTGTAAACTTACTTATTTTTTCCAAAAAGAAATTTCACATGTCACTATAGTATATCCTAGGTTCCATTTTTTATTAAAAAATATTTTTAATTTGGAAAAATGTGCACATGAAAAACTTTACATTTTTCATTATTTTGGGTCTCATTGAAAGTCTATCAAACTTTCATATGATGTTGAAATGATTTAAAGGACTTTGTTTTGAATTGCAAAAATAGGTTTTGAGTTTCAAAAAGAAAATGGTGTTATCCCATTTTCAACTTTGTAAAGACTATGACATTACAACTTGTTTATAATTAAAAGACCCCCATTTGAGGTAAAAATTTTAGTTTCAAGTTATTCCATTTTTGTACCATAGTAAATTATATAAGAATCATATGAATGAATATCCTTGCATAAAATTAAAAAAATATTTGACACAAAACACAATCCAATCCATAAAAGTGTAGAAAAAATTGATTCAATGATGTCCAAAATTGGATATTCTAGCTTATAAACACCCAAAGTCACAACTCCTTCACAAGTGCAAGCATATTTACACTTTTCATTGTTTTTCTTATTTTACTATCCAAAACTTGTGATTTTGGCAAGATTATCACATAAAAAGTTATGTAAATTTTAGAAAGGATATTACATTGTTTCCATGTTGAAGATCAACCTAACAAACTCACCTTGAATCCTTATTAAGTTCATATTACATGTCTTCGTCTAACATACATTGACTTTCATACAAAATTAACACCAAAAAAATTATGTGCAAAGTGTTTTAGACCATGAATCCTTCCCATTCCCATTCATGAAAGCTCGTGTAATGGTTTTCTTATTCTCTCCAACCACATGAATTTAGTTGTAAGTTCTCCAAAAAACAACAAATGCCATTCAAAACTTTAAAAATATTTGCAAAAAAACCTTATGCAAAATTGATAATGTGACAAATATGTCATTTATAACATAAAACATTATGTGACCAAGCAAGTCACTCCCCAACGAACATCACTAGCACAAAAATTGTATAGAAATTTCCTTCCCTTTCCTCTCCAAATTAAGACCATCAAAGAGGGAAAAACATATCACCTTCATCAAATAATATGTATCTACCTCAGTACCTATTATCACAAAACACAAAAGAGTTATTTTAAATGTAGTCATTGTCACCTTTTTTAGTATTTTGGTGTGACATATATTGATTGTTAGAAGAATGGGTGATGGTGTTATTTCCATCCCTTTGCTCAACAATTACCACATTACTCGCCAATGTTCTCATTATAGTGGTTTTGGTTGTGTTACCCAATGTTATTTAAATTCATCACAACAAGTTTTTTTGTTCATTGAGCCACCTCTCCTCTAATTTCCTCCTTGTATAACAACAACAAAGATTTCCTTGTCACCTATTCCTTTGACCCATCATTGGATTTTGCTCCCTAAAACACACAATCCAAGGAGTAGAAGACACACCATTGTCAAATGATCCTTTCTCTCAATAAGAAAAAATTATGCAAATTTCAAGTCACAAATGATGTAGCACCATAGTTTTGTGAGTCTTGAATGATTTTATGGGCCATGAATTTGAGAAACATCTTGTTATTGCATGACATTTTGTCATGGTTTTGATAAAATTATGAACTTTTGATTTAAACCTTGTAAACGGTGCAAGAACAAGTGATAGTACATGCAAACCCCTAGGAGCCATGAATGGAACCTTAAAAGCCAAGTCCACCACTTAGAGCTACACATTTTATGACAATACCAATCATGTCACAGAATCACTATGTAGGGTCATCATAGAATTTGTAAGCAAGTTCATGCAAACTTGCAACTATCACACATAAGGACACATTTTATATTATGTGCCATGATTAGTTTGCAAACCTTACATGTGATGAGTGGACTCATAAACACATTGGAAATTAAAATTGCTGAAATGTGAAAAAAAAAAAATGTTTTGTTAAAATATGTGTTCCTAATACTAATTAGTAATTTGTGTCATGACTTTATTATGCTCCTAGGAGACAAGGTAGTTGCTTCCTTTGACAATTATAAAATTATGCATTTTATGATTTTTTTTTTCTTCATTATTATAATTGAGACCCATGCATCACCACCATCTTTTGATGTAAGACTTTGAGATGTACTCTTTATTGTTCCAACTTTTGTTGAAGGAAAGGTAATGCATTTCATTTGCATAACAAATAGATTTTAAAAACATTTTCAATCACAAAATTGAATTGTCAACATAGTTTCCACCAAACAAATGTGAAAGCATGAAAACAACAATGAGCTTTCCTCTTCCATCATATTATGTAATAAGACACTTTAGATGGCTAGAAATGCATGCATGCAATTCAAGTTGTATTCTTTCATTACATGAAATAAAGAACATCCCAACAATATATGTATCCCTCAATGAAACATATCATACATATAACATCCCAAAACTAAAATTCATGAGATATGAAAAAGGAAAAACAACATGCTTGATGCATTTGCATTAACTACTTTCATTATTGGTGTGTATTGCACACACACCCACCACAACAAAATATATTATTAATCTACACAAATTTTTAATTGTGAAAGACTATAAGAAGATGTTATTGTGTTGTCCTTCATATCCAACACCCATCATTCCATTTTCATTTTCAAAAAGAACCATAACATACTAGAAAATAGATTTCTCGTGAAACAATTGGGATTGTGAGGAAAACAAATGGTGGATGGGATCCAATTAAAAAGGTTAGAAGATCTAAAAAACACAAGGTTTGAAATCTTTGGTTGAAGAAAAGGAGGAGCAACAAGTGATGGTGGATTAGCTTACAATGTTAAAAAAAATGGTAAACATACATAGAACAAACCAACTACTAAAAAACAACATTCTTAACCAAGCTTGCCAACTTCTTGTAAACTTTTAGAGCAAGTTGACATTCAATGGGGTCGGGGAGCATCTGCCTCTTCTCACAACATCCATCCTTGCTAGCACCATCACCATTTTTACAATTTAAGTGGTTGCAAGATAGGGCAATTCATTTGTGGCAAATGCCACATTTTCCAAGGTTCATATTTTAACATTAAAACAAAAAACCCTAAAAATCCAATTTAAGTTTAGACTATCTGATAATTAATGAACTAAAAAAATTCAAATGAAAAAGAGCCCAACTAAATTATCATTTGACATACATGTTAAAGAAAAAACCATTGATGCAATAAAACATGACTAAAATATGGACTTTTGAAAATAACATCCAAATTTAGTCATTCAAAATTCATTGTTATTTGTTGGTTTTTGTTTATATATATAGAAAAATGGAATTCATGTCTATTTTTCCACATATTGAGTCCCAATAAAACATCTTGAGATGAAATGATAATGAAAAATGCATATAAATCTTCAAGAAAATCTGAAACCATAGTCCATCATTCAACTTCAAAAGTTCATTACTATATGTTTGGTGTCTATTTATTGAATTTCATCATTATGCACATATTCTTATTGAAGTGGCCAATTTTAATTCATAAATATTTTTGTCACATTGATGATTATACCATATGTTTATGGCATAATTTGAATAAAATACATTATACATAAAGTCCATTATGACACAAAAAGTTGACCACCCTATCTTGCAATTAATTGTTTATTTCAACATTGTCTACAGCTATCCATGATGGTTATTGATATTTGCATGTTTGTTGTTGGGGAAAAACTCATCTCCATCTTCATCACTTGTAGGAACAACCATTATTGTTTTATAACCTTTTTTAATGATCTTACAAGTTTAATTTTGTTCATCAAACAACAAACATTTATGTTCCAATATAACTTTTTGAACTTTTTGCTTATACATAACGACCACCTCATCAATTGAATGAATTGTTTATGTTTGTATTATGACATAATTCCAACACCAATTAGCCTAAAATTTATTTAGTTATAATTGTTTCATCATAAAAACATCAATGGGAAAATGTTATGAAGGAGGAATATCAATGTTTACAATACATGGGAATTAGTTGATTTATTTGCAATTGGAAGATCATTAAAAACAAATGTGATTTTGAATTCAAATATGCTTAGAACGGTTTCATATATCATTTCAAAGCTTGATTGGTGGTGAATGGATTTACACAACACCTTGGAATAAATTATATTGAGATTTTTTCACATGTGGCAAGATATGACTCCATTTAGACAATATTTTCAATTGCTATAGAACATGATTTGACATAATTCAATTTGATGCTAAAACTACTTTCTTTCATGGAAAATTTGATGAATTTTCAACTACAAGGGTGTGAAAATCCTATTCACAAGATTTTTGTTTATTCAAGAAGTTTATTTATGGCTTCAATAGGTAAACAATATTTGGAACAAAAAATTCAACACTTTTCTCACAAAATATTATTTCATATTAATTTTTGACCAATGTAGTTTTCAAGACCCACCTTTCATTCTTACACTTGTGGTGGATGATGGACTAACTTGCTCTTGGAATTCATAGTATTATTGTTATATTATTATTACAAATTGTGCATTTAAAATTATTTTTATGATGTTCTTTTACTCAAATCAAACCCTTGGACAAGATGACCAAATGTCCAATTATGTCCAACATTCATGTTTATATTCATGTACAACTTAGGCATTTTGTCATGTTTGTTGGGCCCTGCCCTTACATGGATAGGGACTATTGCATTCGATCCAACTTTTGGAAGTTTTATTTTATTAAAACTGGTTTATTTGGTGAATGTGTTTTGACTGTAAATTGGAACATATTTTTTGGTGTTCAGACAATAGATAGACGTACAACATCTTATTTATTGGCTGGGCCAGTGTGTTTGTGACGTTTTGTTTTGATTGAAAATTAACGTGTGCTAGTTGACGTGGCTTGTTTATTTTGATTAAACAAAATGAGGACTAAGCTTTTAAAATTATTTATTAAACATTCATTAAAAATAATAAGTAGGTAGGAATAATTGACTTACTTAGCATAACTACCTAGTTGTTCAGACATTTATATATAGGTTGCAAATATGAACAGTTTAACCTTCACCTTTAGGAGGATAAACCAATTCCTTAACCAATGCATTGCACCTTCATAAAGATGTTAAATATTGTCAAAATATTATTATGGAAATGTTTATTTAACATCTTTTTACACAAAGATTATGTAGGTAGCTAGGGAGGTGAGTAGGTAAAAAAATTATAATACATAAATGGTCAATATTTTGATACATTTATTTACTTACCCACCCACCCACCCACCCACCCACTAGCATTACAATAATTTAAATTTAGAAAATGTGACACATCACAAGTTAGATTGCATTTAAAATGGCACATATTAATCATTATATTACATGCACCTACACCCACTATGAGAAAATGGGGTGATTGGCCTTGCAACTAAGTTTTTGAATTATAATGACCATTTGCAATTCATTGTAACTCAATGTGTTTCTATGGGTGTGAGTGCTATTGAACAAATCGCAATTCAATAACAACTATGTAGAAACAACTATTGTGTAATTTTAATGCAACTAGTTTGCAACTATCATGGTAATGTCACCCTGATGTTACTTTTCATCGATCCATCGAAATCTAACACGTGGCATTTATGGAGATTTTTTAGTGAAAATTATTTTCTTTTTGAGATATTGATCTTCACCATCCATTATGTTCATTTATATGGTCTTAGATTGTGCACATGAAGTAATAAAAAAATTACCATGTGGTGTATTAATTGAAATTTGAAAAATAAATAAATAAATATCTATTTAAATAGCTTGGTAAGTCGATACATAAGCAAAGGTAGGTAGGTTGGTAGGACCTACTTATCAACCTAGGTACGTAAATAAAGTTAAATAGGTAGGACATATTTACATACCTAGGTTACATACTTATTTATTTACATAGGTAGGTAAGTAGGACCTACCCACACTACATACCTACTTACCTACTTAGGTAGGCAAGTAAGTAGGAAGGTAAAAATGTAATGAGCTAAAGAGTAACCATGTAAATTATTTTATTTTATGTTTTGCTTTTAGGTTTAAGTTTTTTTGAGTTCATTTTAAATTGGCACATCCATTTTAATGTGAACACATAATAAAAAACACCTTGTTTATATAGTTTGTGAAATGGGATTCAAAGACAAAACATATGGGGGTAGGTGCACAAATGAATGGGCTAATTTGCCATAGATCCAAAGTCCTTATTTATTCAAAATCTTGATCAGATTTTGGAAAATTATAATTAGTTTACATTGATTTCCTCCATATTTTTTCCATGTCATTAATGTCTCATCTAAATTTTCTCTTTCTTTAAGCATGTAAGTAAAAATACCATAAGACATTTTTTCCTCTAGTATGATATGGACTTATAAAAAAATGCTCCTAATTAGCCCATTCAAAAATCCATAAGTATAATCCTAGAATTTAACTAATTCTTTTTTTTGACCCTTAGCTTCCTTTTTATGATATCTTATTATTTCAAGTCCTTAACACCCACCACATCAACAATGAACCATATCATACTCCACAAAGAAATGTCAGTCAAAAATATAGTCCATGTGTTTTGAGTTCAAAAGTCCATAGCTTTTATGATTTTTAAAAATTTGTAAAATGATTTTGTGAATCATGTAGATATTTAAGTTAAAATATTTAAACCAAGTTCATTTTAATACATTTCAAAATTAATAAAACAACATGGGCATTGCAATAGCAACCATTAAGTAAAATTAGCTTATATGACACCCAAATTGGTCCCCCCATTTGTGCGTGCACCCATGGGTTAAATCTTTTAGTTGCACATTAGTTACAAATTAGTTTGCAACTAAAATAACAATTTCCCACAATTTTTCTGTTTCTTCTCATTAAAAAAATTATATAACTAATTAGGTAATTATTTGATAATTATATATGTTGGTTAATTATCGATATTTTAATTATTAAAAAAATCATTGGAATTAATCATTTGAATTCAAATAATTGGTTAATTAATTATGTGAGTTAGTTATTTTAATTGATTACTCTAATTCAGATAATTATTTAATCAGTGAATTTAGATATTTAATTCAGATTATTATTCATTTAGATAATTAATAAGAAGGCAACTTGATCATATCGAATGTATCTACTTTGGAGGAGGGGATAACAAACAAAATTTACCCCTTTTAATCATTTTGAATAAATAATTAATCATGCATGTTATTGTAGTCATAATGCTAGGGGCACAAACAACATATTTTTGTAATATTACTTTATAATATGTATGTAAGAACACTCAAATAAATGTTTAAGTGGAATTTGAAACGAAATAGAAAATTAAAACTTGTTTACAAAATGGATTTTGAAATCACAAAATAAAAGTGAAAAAAATACTACTAATTAAAGAAGGACTATATAATATTTTTGAAATTCTAGACTTTTGAATTCAAATTATGTAAGCAAAGTTCAATTGGCTTTCTATTAAATTTATTTCAGAAAATTGAGAAAAATATTTATGAAATAACCTTGAATTTGGTTCTATTTTTGTTATGAAATCTTATTCTATATATCTCTTTCATTTTTTAGAATTACAATTGCACATATTAATAAAAAATTAGGAAAAAAAAGAGTAAAAAATCTAGGATAAGACAAGGTTTGATAGAACTCATTGTATTATCAAAAGGCTTTGATGGAAAACATAATGCAAAAATATTAAATCCTATCTTGAATCTACACAAGGAAAAAGTTGAAAACTTTTCTAAAAAGATCTCTTACTTAGCATGGAAATTTTAGGGTTTTAATCCTTAAAAGAAATCAATGTTATTTAGTTGACAAAACCATTGAGAAAAATTCAATAATTGTAGTGTTGACAAATAAACTCATTGATATTTTCAACTGATTTTCCAATGAATCTTCAAGGGGATGTTGATATGGAAACTACTCTTACCAACCAAAAGAAAATAAAAATTCAATTTTTTTTTCCTTAAGTTCTCAAAAATTCAAAAGGTTTTTTGCCACATAATATGGGAACAACTTTTGATATTAACACCACGAGTGATCCAACATGTACATTGGTTTTCATATTATTTATGATCAAGCAAACAAACTCATCTTCATTGATCACGATGGGTACATACAAAAAAATATTCATTACAATATATTTGATGATGCAGACCTTATCGCTAGACCTATTGATTTTCGTAGCCATATGGTTTCATTCTCAAATACAAAAGTTTTCCTTATGAGGTTTTTTCCTTACAAACAACTTGTCTTGTCAACATTCTTGATTTTACCTCGTTGGCTTCTAGGTTAAACATATCTTTTGCTATGAACAATGCAGCTAAATTGAGTGAAAAACCAAGTAGAAACCATTGTATGGCTTTGAAGCACATTGCAATAGTTGATTGGTACTCCTCACTTTGCTACGTACCAACATTGGAGCTTATTAAGTTCATTGAGTTTTCAAATCTAGATTATGCCAATGATTTGGATGATTGTTAACTTTCAATCAAACCAAACAAAACCATTCCATGACTTTGAAGTGCATTGTAAAACACCTAATTGGTTTTCCTCACTTTGCACTTTCCTATGGACCAATGTATGAGCTTAATAAGCTAATTGCATTTTCAAATGCGGATTATGCCAATGATTTGGATGATTGCAACTCTCGATTTGGGGTATATACTATATGCCCTTTCTAAATGGAACGCTAACATGTTGGGGTAGCTCCAAACAATATCTATCTATGAAGGAAGGTAGTTTGTTTTGTAGTCATGAGATCCATTGAACTGGGTTGCTCCAAACAATATCTATCTATGAAGGAAGGTAGTTTGTTTTGTAGTTATGAGATCCACCGAACTGGGATGCTTTAGATTGTGTTCTTGGTCTCTTTGGAAAGCTCTCAATGAGGAGGGGTGCATGGGCTTGGTTCCATGACATTTGGACTTGTGTTGTAAAAGTTCTTGAATGTTGAATGATTTCTTCACAAAGAATTAAATTAAATTGTAGCTAAAAATTTAGGAGGAATTGGAATGTGCCTTTGGTGTTGGTGGAAAGATTTTGATGAGCAAGATTTAATGAAATTTATTTGGTAAGATTTGGATTCAGAACATGAGAGATATTGGTTTTTAAGCAACGATTTTTAACTGTTGAAAATTCAAGTAAATTCCAAAAAAACCAGGTTTTGAAAGGAAAAGTCAGTTGAGAAAAAGCATGGTAACACTCGAAGGCTTACCATTCAATTCAAGCATGATTTCCTTTCATATTTGGCTGTTCAAAAAATCGATGCATAACATTTGCAAAACAATGTTCACATGTTGAGTTTCAATAGTTGGAACCACAATGGCAACAACATCAACCAAACTTTAGGGCAACATTTTAGGACACAAAAACAAAACATTGAAGAATGTGTGTGATGATGATTGCAAAAGTTTGTCCTAAATTCAAAACCCTAAAATTCAACACTTTTCTTCCTATTTTTCTGGAATTTTGAGCATGGCAGACATTAAAATTTGTTGAAAATTTGGACAACCTAAAACCTAATTAATTAATTAGTTCACTCAAATTAACTTAAACTTTTTTGCCCAGACACAAAGCCTATTCAATACCCTAAAACCAGTCTCAGAGGAGCAGTTTCTTCAATCCTTTGCTAGAAGCCCGATTCGTTGGGTCGTCCAGAGCTTGTTAGTGGGTTTGGAGATTACACAATCTTCGTGAGCTACAGAGAAAAAATCCAACACCCATTGTCTGGTTTTGATTTTTTTTGTTTTGGCTCGTTGTGTTGCAGAGAAAGATTTTTCTCTTTTGTGTTCAGAAGTGGACACAAGACAGACATTTTGTTTGTGAGAAAAATAATTTTTTCTTTCTTTCTTTCTCCTTCCCCTTGTTTTGTTGCAGAGGACACAGACAGACAGACAGACATTAAGGTTTTTTTGCAGAAATTTTGATTGCAAAGAGTTGTGTGTGTTGTGGGAATTGCATTTTGGAAGTTTAGGGTTTGTCAGATTTCTTCAGAAAAGAGAGATTCTTCAGAAACATTTGTAGGAGAGAAAGTAGGAGGTGGAGTTGTAGAAGAGAAAGTAGCAGTTGCAGAAGAAGAAAATTGGAGTTGCAGAGGAGAATTGAGAAGAAGAAGAGAGGAGGAAGAAAGAGATTCTTACTTTGCAGAAGAAATTGAGAAAGCTTGGAGCAGGTAGTTGCAATGGCCACACTGGAACTTCAATGTCTGTCATCAAGCGCACATCAGCAGCAGCCACATTGTTTGACGACATGGAGATCGAGATTGCAGCAAAGAGTTTCTTGGAGCAGCAGCAGCAGCTGGTTGGGAAGCTCCTCAGTTGTGCCATCATCATCACTCAGAGGATTTAACTCCACAACAGGACCACCTCTCACAAAGAGACCAATCTCTGTAAGTCTTTTCTTTTGCAGATTGTCTGTCGGTCTGGATTGATTGATTGATTGATTGTCTAATCTGATCCTTCTCTGTGTGATGACACAGGCGTCTATGAGATTTCAGCCTGCAGTGTTTGCGGGAATGGCAGAGGTTCATACAGAAGCTGTTGCACCAGGCAGCTACATTCCAGCATCCCCGATTCTCTTACCTGATGGACCCTGGAAACAAGTATGTTTTTGCTATTTAGGATTTAGGGTTTTGCAAAGCAAAAGCAGAATATTGTCTTGGGTACACAATGATTGGGACCCTGGAAACAAGTATGTGTTGCTATTTAGGGTTTAGGGTTTTGCAAAGCAAAAACAGATTATTGTTTTGTGTACACAATGATTGGGACCCTGGAAACAAGTATGTGTTGCTATTTAGGGTTTAGGGTTCTGCAAAGCAAAAGCAGATTACTGTCTTGGGTACACAATCAGCAGCATATGTCATAGATAATCAGCAGCACATGTTGTAGACAATCAGCAGCACATGTTGTGGACAATGAGGAGGTGATAGACCAGGGGGGGGTGGGAGATGAGAGAATACCTATGATGCGATCCCTTTTCTTCTTCTGCATGTGGTGGTTTTTTCCAGATTCCAGGGGGTGTAACAGCAGCAGCAGGTTTTCAAGCAGCTGGAATGTATGGAGGTCTCCGTGCTGCTGGTCGCAAGCCTGATCTTGCGCTTGTTGTTTGTGACACTGATGCCATCTCTGCTGGTGGGTGGGTTTTGTTTTCTTCTTTATCAAGTTTCTTGCTCTTAAGCAAAGTACTCAAAGCTTTCATCCAAAAAACATATGCAGCTTGCTAGCCTAGCCCACCCACTTGAGATTGCTTGTGCTTTTGTTCTCTGGTACTGTTGTGGTGGTCCAGTCTTTAGCTGAGAGAGGTCATCTATGGCAGCAAATCCAATGACAAGTGCTCCCCTCTTTTTTTGCAGGAACTTTCACAAAAAATGTGATGGCAGCTGCACCTGTGAAGTATTGCAAACAGGTGTTGGCAGAAGCACCTACGGTGTGTCTCATTAACACAGTCTGTCTGTCCCTTTGATGAAGAAGCTGTTGATTATCCATATTTGTGAAAGGTCTTTCTTTTGGTGATTTCTTTCATACGATGATGGTTGTTGTGGGCAAATTTGTTTCAGTTCCCAAAAGGTGCTTTCTGAATTGCTAGGGTTTGGATGGCAATCAATTGGATCCGACTTTTCCATCGATTGCTTTTGGGTCTGTGACTGTCATATTTTTGGGGTTTTGTGATGGGGGTGAGTGATCAGGCTCGTGCAGTTTTGATCAATGCAGGACAAGCAAATGCAGCAACAGTACGCACATGTTCAATCTCCCCTTGTCTTTTATATTCTTGATTGCACAGCATTCATCATCTGTTTTGTTGCATTTATCTTATTTGCATCTATCTTATTGCAATCAAAATCATTCGAGTTCAAGAATGATGGAGAAATAAGAAGTTTCTCTCATGAAAGATGATCCAATGTCCTGATGATTTTCAAAGCTTGATCATCCAAGAGCATGAAAGAGAGATGGGTTTTTTCAGAATGGTGGATTGTGTTTGCTCTGTTACATAAAACATGATCTTGTGATCACCCTGATGAAATTCAGAGCATGGCCAGGGGGATGCAGGTTACCAGGATACCTTGGACAGTGCTGAGGCGTTAGCCAAGGTACACATGCACACCATAAACAAAATGCACCTTGTGCGCATGGCTCTCCTTTGTGCAATGAAAGTCATCACCTTTTTTTTAAATTTATTTTTTTTAAATAAAAAAAAAGTCTGAATATAACAGTGAAGTTGAGATTAAGTTTCCCAAAGAATAAATATTAGATACTGCTTTTTTCTGTTTGCAACAACATCTCACTTGAATTTCTGGAATTGTATGTTTTTGGGGTGAAGCATCTTGGAGTGTTGAGGGGAGCAGTGTTGATTGAGTCGACAGGTGTCATAGGCCATCGCATTAAGAAAGTGAGCATTGAGTGTATATCTTCTTCCTGTCCCTCTCTTGTTAAGACTTCTTGACGAAGGATTTTGGAGTGCAATTCTTGGATGATGAAGGATTTGAGGTACAAGTTTTGGGTGATGAAGGATTTGACGTGCAATTTGTTGGACGAAGGATTTTGAAGTGCGATTCTTGGATGAAGGATTTTGAAGTGCAATTAGAGTACTAATTTACAAAAAAAATCTGACAATTTGCTTCACAGGGGGCCTTGCTTGAGTCTCTTCCCAAATTGGTGGCTTCATTGTCCCCTAGTGTTGAAGGGTAAGTTTTCCTTTGACCTAGTAGGCCTGTGTTATGATACTGCTGTTGTTGCAAACAGAAAGGACTATATACTGTCATAGAGTGCACAAGGACATCACTCTTGTTCGGTTTTGGACATACACAACAAACTCCAAGTTCTATGGATATGGTGCCCAGTTTATCCAGTTGTGTGAGGGAGGCTCATGATTGCTCCCTGTATTTGGCTTCTCATCATGTACACCTAGTATCATCTTGTAATGATCGGTTTGTTTGTGTCAAAATTTTGACTACTGCAGAGCTGATGCAGCAGCAGTTGCAATCACCACAACTGATCTTGTGAGCAAAAGCGTTGCCATTGAAACAAAGGTAAGAGTTTTGATGCCAAATTAAAAAAAATAAAAATAAAACTATGGTCCTTCTGCAACCCTCAAATTTGTCATATCAGAACTTTCAAGGGAAGAAGTTCTGTAGACTCAATTCCAAATTGGTGGTTGTTGCTAAAGTGCATCAGGATCAAGACCCACATTTTCAAATAATGCTGTGTGTCTGTTTAGTAAACCCTAAACCCTAATAATACAGGTTTTTGGAGACTTTTCTGAGAGAATAGTGCACAATTAAGAGCAAAAGTTAGTTAGAAGGGAAATGGGTTTTTATCACTAATACTTTTCGACTGTGTGAAGATAGGGGGTGTGACAGTAAGGCTAGGGGGTATGGCCAAGGGATCTGGCATGATTCATCCTAACATGGCAACTATGCTTGGGGTAAGTACCATAACCTTTTGATTTTGGCTCATTTTTCACAATGTTTTTCTGACTTGTTGGATGTGAGAAGGTTTCATGGCCCACCCAACATTGGGTTTTCACTGGGACCTGATGCCCTTTTTGGCTCCTATGATGACTGTGATTGCACCCGTACTGATTATAGGGATGACATTTTGAACTGGGATTATTGCACTATTTTTGTGCTCATTGTCAAGCACTGAAGAAGATTGCGAGCTCATTTTTGCAGGTGGTGACTTGTGATGCAAATGTGACTGTGGACGTGTGGCGACCTTTTGTGCTGAAGGCTGTCAAACGCAGCTTCAACCAAATCACAGTATTTCCAAGAATCCAGCCTCTTTGACAATTTAGGGTTTTGAGTGTGGGGAATGTGTGCATTTTCCGAGAACAACTCCTTATTGGTTTCCTACTTGAAACTTTCATATTCGAACAAAGCTAGTGGGTGGGTGGGTGTATGGGGGATTTTAGGTGGATGGTGACAGCAGCACCAATGACACATTACTGGCACTTGCAAGTGGGGCGGCAGGAGGTCCTGTAATCAGCAACCCAGAAAGTCTAGAAGCCCAACAACTACAAGCGGCAGTTGATGCAGTAAGTAGTTGACTCCCATTTTTTTGTGTTTTTTCCTGTCTCAATGTTTATTTCTGGTTTTGAGCAAGAGAGTGCTCAAGGGTGTTCACTTTTGGGAGTCCTGATCTGGGTTCATCAGGCACTATCTTTGCTATTTTATTAATTTTCTGCAGAAGATTCAAAGCAGACAAAAGAAGGCAGAGTAATCTGTTGATTTATGATGCAGGTAGGATTTCCACCAATGGGTTAGATGGGGGGTTATTATTATGTGGGGCAGGTGCTGCAGGGACTTGCCAAGTCAATTGCATCTGATGGGGAAGGAGCGACATGTTTGATTGAGGTAATACTTCTTCTACAACCTATCATCTAATCTTCCTGGTAATTACATAATAAGTAAGCCAGTGGCAGATTCTTGGAGGTTGAACATCATCATCTCAAGTCATGCATGGTAACAAACGATCATTAAATCTGTGATTTGCAGGTAAATGTAATGGGTGCAGATGACGAAGAATCAGCTGCTGTAATAGCCCGCTCTGTTGCCGCATCCTCACTAACTAAGGTCCGGTTGTGTTTTCCTTTTCTCCATATAAGTTTTCTGCTGTTTGTTCTTGAATAATGTCCATGTCAAAAATAGGAGCAGATATTTGGTTCCTGAAACACTTCCCACATCTTGACACATCTCACTTCCACTTCTGCTTCCCACTGGTATGCAGGCGGCAGTGTATGGGCGAGACCCAAACTGGGGTCGCATTGCTTGTGCGGCAGGTTATGCAGGAGTTCCATTTGACCCCAACCAACTGCGTATTCACCTTGGAGATTTTGCCTTGATGGAGGCTGGTCAGCCTTTATCTTTTGACAGGTCAGTAGTCTGTGCCATCTCTGTATCTGAGAAATCTATCATGTCTGTCTGACATCGAATGATCCATTGCAAGCATTTGGGCATTTGTGCATTTGCATCGCCCTGTCAAATGGGTATTTTTGTTGTAACATGTTATCTACTAAATTGACCACCTGCCGCCTTTTATCAGAAATATGTTGGTGAATTTTTGTAGTTGCGATTTCTGTCTAGTTTCTATTCATGTTACACGTTTCTGTGACAATACCCATGTTTGATGCAGGGTGGGAGCCAGCTCATATTTAAAGGCAGCTGGGGAAGTGCATGGGACTGTTGTAATCAATATAAGCGTCGGTAACACTACAATTTCTTCATATCAGACCATTCCAACTTTTTTAATGTTTGTATGTGTACCTTCTGGTTCAAACTGCAGTGCCTGTGTGTACTAAGAATAATTGGGTCTTTGTACACATAAAATGTGATGTTACCTGTTTTGGATTTTCTCTTCAAAGTAGGCAAAATAAAGCAGAACACATGTTGTTTTCTTTCTCTGTGGGTCATCATCTTTTCAGGTTGTCCTTTGCTGTGGGAAGCAGCCCACATTATCTAATGTTGCTTCCCTGAAAACCCTAAACCCTAGACCCTAAGGCTAAAGGTGATGATGCTGGGTTTGTTGGAATTTTGTTGTGAATCCACAAGTTTTTGATGATTGCAAAATTTGTCTATTTCAGGGAGTGGGATCGGCAACAGCCAAGCATGGGGCTGTGACTTGAGTTACGATTATGTGAAAATCAATGCAGAGTACACCACATAAGGGATCATCTTTTTGTGCACTTCATGGATGGTGGGTGTCCTGTATGAACCATCTTAGAAATTCTAATGTGTTTTTTTTTGTTTGTATGATGGATTTTTGTTTCTTGTAAATCAGATCTTATGCATTTCACAGCCCAATTTTGATAGGCAAACAAAGTTCTGTGAGCTGGGCGTGGAAAATTGTAATCTGTCATCAGATTTTGCAATTGGAAACAAAAACCCTTTGGGAAATTTTCCACACACCACACACCGATTTTGAGTGAACCCAATTGAACTTTTGTTTAGTAAGAGCAATTAATTAATTGTTGTGCTTTTTGATCCAAAATGTTGTGATGTCATTTCAGAGTGTTGTACAATGAAGCTTTGTAATGGGTATTCATACTCCTTCATGAAATGTTATTCTGACATGCCAAAACTTTGTAAGTGACACATGGGAGATTTTATAAATAGCTGCTGCACAGATGTTCAAGAAGGCGAGAGATCATGACAAAAATCTCAAGATTTTCAAACCCAGACACTAAACCAAACCCATCAATTTCATCTTTTGAATCAACGCTTTGCAATATCTTTATATTATCTTTTGTTTTGAAATTATCAGCATAGTCAAGAAAACCTTGCAACAACTGAAAAGCTTTTAAGAAACACATCTACACACACATTTGCACTACGGACCCCGCTCAAGAGAGCTTCCCCTACAAACCTCACTCAACGATGCAAAGAATTTTTTGTTTTGTTTTGTTTTGTTTTGGCAATGCGACGATGGCCATTGATGATGGCATTCCTTCTCAAACCATAGCTCCTCACATAATTCAAAATCCCATTCCATCCAAAACCAAAAGAGACCCGAAAGATGGGAGTGAGCTACACAATGTTGGAGGTTCTTGAGAGAATGAAAAAGGAAAACGAAAAAAAAAAAAAAAAAAAAAATAAGGAAATTTCTTGAAGCGAAAATTGAATTAAATTATGACATTCATGTATTACACAAATGGGGCTCAAGGCCTTTGCATCCTGATGACGAACTGCGAGTGACCATACACACCATGGACTACTCTTCAAAAAAGCTGAACCAACAATATCACCTCTACGTTGCCGATTCTTCTAAGATACTTGCTATACAGGAACAACCAATTTATACACCTAAACTTCCCTATCCGGAAAGATCTGAGGAGCCCGTAACATTGTTCTACGGATTAACCTATCTAT
>Ga0116231_10004339_pt1 | contig 28767 bp, 22 predicted proteins | sample S1TSphgellanicum_2_FD_89695 | JGI IMG/M metagenome (GOLD analysis project Ga0116231, IMG submission 89695) | Host-associated microbial communities from peat moss isolated from Minnesota, USA - S1T2_Fd - Sphagnum magellanicum MG | ecosystem: Host-associated > Plants > Peat moss > Unclassified...
TGGTACAGGGAAGGGAATAAAGAGCAAGGTTGGAGGAGAGTTGGAACTCTCACTCCAAGCATTGTTCACATACTTGTGTGATTTGAATGTGCAATCTCTCCTCTGATCCTATTGTTTTCAACACACTTTCCACTTGGACAATCAAATTTCCATGCAAGTTTTTTTTTAATAATTTTTAGGTTTTAGGTTTTTTGGGGGGGGGGGGGGGGGGTCAAAGCAAAAACAATTGAACTTGTATGACACCTCATCTAATGAATAGGAGAGGTGAATAAGTGTATACATGTATACTTCAAAATTTTCCATAGAAACCATTCTAATAATGGTTTAGGGTCCACACTTTTTATCACATACTTATAGTGTATTTCAAATGATAATCATCAATTTTGGTGCATATGAGTATTCAGTTGCATCTACCATGTATTTACTAATAAGGGTTTGGGGAAGTTCTACCATGACCAAGATTTGGCAAGGTGCCCCAAATTTTTTTCCAAATTAGGGCTGAAACCCATTCTTTGAGCATCTCCACACAATATCCCTTATTTGGATGTCTACAAATGAGTAAATCATTCACTCCACATCCACTATGAAAATGCTCATTATTTCCCCAACCTCAACAATAAACATGAAAATTTGGACATTATAAATTGAGAGACCACTTAAAAGTCATCACCTGGGCTGATTTAAAGAATCATCAATCAAAAGCAATCAATTTTTTTTTTTGGGTCAATGTATCATATTTACAAGACAAAATTCAGTGTCAACATATTAGAGGCCATACATCATCCAAAATAGTGTGAATCTGCCATTGTATTCTTATCAGTGGACATGCATAAGCCTTTGTAGTACTCATTAAAAAATACAGCATAGCTACCCAAGGTATAGTTTTGGATTTTGAAAGGAAAAATGTGCACACATGGCAGTGGGTGAAATTGCTGCCATACTAGACACAAAAACGGAAAGAATGCGCAAGGTTTACGACAATAAGAGGAAACAAGATAGTAAATATTTTGTTTCTACCAAATGGGTGATTGATTTTGATATAAAAACTTTCTTTGACCAAATATCCTATCAATGGATCTTAAATAATTTCCTCATGCCTAGTGGTACAAAAAGGATACTTGAAGAATGACTTAAAAGTCCAATTGAATATCAAGGGGAACTTGAAGTTTATGCTATAGCTTTGTGATTAAACAATTGGTGTCCATTTAGGTATTAAAGGTTAGGGCCCAGGGGTAGTCAAATTACTTTTATCCTTGATTAGTTTATGGATCATGCTATTAAAGTTTTTGTTGTTAACTATACAATGCATGTGTTTTGAAATGCATATTGGTAGATGCACCTCTCAAAGATTTGTTGAGCTGCATTAAAGTCGCCTTACGTAAATGAATAAACAAGTTGTTCTTAACACATTTTGGAACAAAAAATTGCTTCAAAATTTGTGAAATTTAAAATCATGTCCATTTCCAATGTTGAACTAGCAATGTTCTTATGCTACTCCAATTATGTGTTGTATTGTTTACCTATTGATAAATGTAGCAATGTGCAGTCTAAAATAGATTATGGGTAGACTAAAAGTTGAATAACTTTATCATAAGTTGGTGAGATACATCAGATTATTGTATGGGTGTTAGACAACAAAATGAAGCCATGGAAGATGCATGATCCCAAGGTCTTTGAATCATCAAAGTACTTTACATTCTTTTTGGATTTTGTAATCACATAGTTGGTTTTTTAACATAGGTTGAAATTTCATTCCCAATCATGCATCTAATGCCCTATTATGCCAAAATTGGTTGTTTTCACCCCTTAATTGCCTAACTTTATGTATAACTTTATTGCTTGGTTTTAACAACTATCACAAACTAGCGGGTAGAACATACAATGATGATGGACATGGCGAATGGACACCCACACTCGCACCTTCTTGAGTGATGCCACAAAGTGGCCATATTAAACCCAAGTAATGTTAGATTTGCACTCAGAGACCCTAATTTAATCTATGCACGTTGTATGGGATATTTAGAATATTAGAAGCAATTTAAATGTATTTTGGAGTTCCTACCATGGTATCAATAGCACATGTTTTGGCCAAAATTTTGGTAAGGGATGTGACTACATTGTGAGGAATCTTATGGTAGTTATGATTAAGGGGTCCAGAACATAATCATAACACCATCCTGATCCAACCTGTTATTTGAGCTATCCGTATTGATAATATAAGACCCATATTTTATTTTTAGGCATGAGAAGAGTGACATGTTATTATGGTAATGTTACTTGTTATTTTATTTAAGATTTTGATTTTCTTCCCACATTCTTGTCATCTAACGCGCTCCCAAGTCCCTAGTTAGCCCAAGTTGGGGCTAAGTCTTTCAAGTTGCGGAAATGTGGGGGACTCGGGGCACGCTCCCAACTTCTAGCACTAAAAGGGGGTAAGAGGGGCGTGCTAAAAGCTCCAGGATTAGACTAGGAAGAGGGACAAGCTACTTAGTTATTCGGTCCTGCATCCAAAACCAATGAACAAGTTGGTTATAACTCATTCTGCACACTTTTGGTGTTGGGACAAGTCACGAGCAACCTTGGATTCACTTGGACTCACTTGACTCACCACGGCCCGGACTCGGGGGAAGCCACCACCTTCCCCCATATAATATTCTCTGCGTCTCACCGCCACACTTGCATCCGAATGGCACTTTTTCCCGAAACTCCCAAAGTGGAGTCCCGAAACTGTCCCGGTTTGGACTCCCGGGACTTTGGGCGTTCATAACTTCTCGCCCTGACCTTGGATTGGGACGAGGTCTAAAGCAAAGTTGTAGATCTCCTCGAGAGCTTTTCAACAGTGTGTCGCATTTCACTTGCACACATCGGGATCAGGTCGATTCCCGACTTTTAGTGGTCGGGAGTCAAACTGACAATTTGACTCCCAACCTTTCTTTCGACCATAACTTGTGCTAGAGATGTCCAAATGGCTCATGCGAGGCCATTTTGGACATCTACACTTCTAGACCTTTCCAATGGTATAAATAATATCTCAATGCAAGGTGTTTTGACCCCTATAATCGAATTCTGAAATTTCGGGAGTCCCAAAGGACTCCCAAGTCCCCTTTTCGAGAGTGTGAGTGGCGACCTCACACTTCCCTCAAAGTGGGGTTGCGACATCATCAATCCTAGGTGCAAGACAACATTCAGAGATTCAACAATGTTATTTACTGAAAAATAGCATAGTGCCTAGGCCAATTTGACATTAGTTAAATTATTTGCATTTAAAAATTGGTTGACAACTTATTTCAATGTTGTGATTCAAATGTTTGTTCAAAAGTTTTATATTTAGGAAAATTTTCCTTATAATTGAACTATTGAGGAGTGAAAGGCTATCCATAGTTGATATGCAATTAATGTTTAACTTTGATATTGAAAGACACCATTGGGCAATGGGTATGTAGGATACCATTTTCCCCTAAGTTTTTTGGTTTGTCATTTTTGACATTTTTTTGAGATTTTTTTTTCTTTTGTTTTCTTTTAAATCTTATTAAGCTTCCTCCATTGGAAGTCGTAGCTTGTGTGATGACGAGTTTTCAAGTTTTGGTGATTCTTTTAGTTTATGGTGGCTTTTGTTTCCATGATTGTAATCATTTTATTTTCAACCCTATTCAATTTTATAAGGAGATCTTAAACTTTTGTGTTAAAACATTGACCCTTGCTAATGGACATCCTTGCAACAAGGTTTGAGTCCTAACTCTTGAAAGTTGTGCAAACTATTGACTACTAATCTTGTTTTTCATATTTTACTAATGTTGCTTGTATGTGTAAGTCCACCATGTATTGTAGCGGGGAAAATCATATTGGTTAAGGTTTGATTCCCTCACATGGGTGTTTTTTGCAATTTGATATTTTAAAAATTCAAATCATCCATGTATCTAAGAAAAACAATGTGATATCACTAATGAAAGAACTATTACCTATTCATTATCACCCGTACACCTATTAAAATTAAAGTGACCTCGCTAAGGGGGGGAGGGTCCTTATTTTGCAAATAGCTAACCATTTTGACAACTCCTAACTTAATGTAGCCAAATTGCTACCCAAGGGGCCCACTAGGTAGCCAACTAGGCAACATGGGAAATATGAAAAGATAACATTGATCATAAGCCAAACATACCCAGTTGTACATTTACTCCCCATTCTTCCTATCCTTTGGTTTAATCCGTGTGTTCAATCTGGTCGTTTAATCCCCATGCATGGAGCCATATCCTATATTCTTGAATTTTGAGAGCCTTAATAATGGTGCCAGATCACAACTAGTTCCCAAGGTTTTAGTCATTGTCAAAGGAGGTCCAAATGAGCAAGCTTCATGTGACAATTTAAATACCTACATATGGTTTAAAGAGTACTTCTTTCATCCATCACATCACTTGGGTCCCCTTGAATTTTGAAGACCTAAAGTTGCATTTGCTCTTGGGTTTTCTTGGTATATGGGGCAGGTAGGGACTCTTTTCAAAGGGGTTCATGATTCAACACAACCAAAAAACACTTTCAATGGATTTTTTGCATTGAATTTTAGAGCTTTAATGGCTAGTTATCAAATGATTTCATGACACAAGAATTATTGGTAAAGTTATGCAATTAGGGGGTGAAAACAACCAATTTTGGCATAATAAGGCATCAAATTACTCAATTAGGGGGCAATAACAGCTAATTTTGGCATAATAAAGCATCAAATGTGTAACTTGGATTGAAAATTTTACAAAACGAAATAATTAGGACCTAAATTGGTTTTTCCACCAATGTTGGTGGTAAACTAAATTTCATCTTGTTTTTTTCTTGAGCACTTCCACTACTATTACATGTATTTTCCCTCGACATTATTTCAGCGACAAGTCGTAAATGCATTGCTCACTTTGAGGTGGCTCGACATGGGTTTCCACCCATGGGCAATGCTAGCCTTGGAGCAAACTGACATAAAAACATGTCATGTTTCGATGGTGACTTGGCATTCTTTTCAATCGGTTAGAACCATGTGCCATGAAACATGAGCCTCAAAACTTGAACCTTGAAACCTACCACCCATTGAAACATGTCAAGTTTTGGCGAGCAGCCCGACATGTGTTTCGATGCCTGAGCATCCCAAGCCCTTGAAACATATCCCCACTTAAACATGTAACATTTCAGGAGCTATGTTTTGGCCCCATGCACCTATCTCCCGTGTTCCCCCATGTGATCCCCATCCATGCCCCATGACCCATCAATGAAACTTTAAACCAAAATGCTTCACATCATCGCAATGTATTTTTTCCACCAAACTCTAACATTTTCATTGCCACTCCTTCACTAGAGACTTATTTAGGGTTTTGATAACAAAAAGAATTCATGGTGACATTAGGGAAGTTTTGTCTTTTCACCCACACTAAATTGTGCATTATGCTCTTATCTGCAACCCACTTCACTTTCATTTTTCCATTTGAAGCACAACAATGTTGTGCATGAATAGTCTTAAAAATCAATAACATGTTTTGTTTCACCCTATTGAGGCTGCTTGATGTTTGCATGTGGATATTGGTTTCTATATATCATTTCTAACAATTGACACATGTTGTGTCAAAGGTTGAGAAGTTGCACACCAAATATTTGCTCGCCAAAAGGACATGTTTATTGTTTTTATTGTGTTCATTTCCCACATTATTTGTTTGGGTTTGCATTGTTTTGTTCTTTGTCGTTGTCTTCTTGTTTTCAATTTGTTCATTTCCCATTTGTTGTTTGGGTTTTTGATTTTATTTTTTGTTTTCGTAAACATTTTTTTGCAACAATGCACTTGTACTGTGTTCATTTTTAGTGTTGTTGGGTTTGCATTATCTTGTTGTTTGTTGTTGTCTTGTTTTCTACTTGCTCATTTCCCTTGTTGTTTAGGTTTTTGACTTTTTTGTTTCTTTAAACATTTTTTTGCAACAATCCACTTGTTTCTTGAGTATGGATACTGGGTTATAATCTTGTAGTGCTTCTCCCATAGCTCTTGGGTGTTCCTAAATAATCTTTCAAAGCTTTTCGTATGTTACCTTCAAACATCCAAGTGCATTGGGAATAGTTTCACAAAAACGTAAGTGACAACATTCTTAAGCAAGGGAAATATGGGTTCCTTTTTTGTTTCCAATTAAGCGAGGTGATTTGATGGAATGTAACACCCGAAACATGACCAACTACACTAGAAACAAGTTCCAGTTACATGTTTCAACATCTTTGTAGGTTTAAAATTTCTAGACACATGTTTCGACTATCTAATGAATGGTAATTTTCAGATACCGTTTGGTTCAGGGTTTAACCCATGTTTCAACATCTTTAAAGGTTTCCTATTTTTGTACATAGGTTTTGACTATCTAGTTAAATGGTAATTTTTGGATACCATTTCCTTCAAGTTTTAACCAATGTTTTTAACTAACTTTTTGTACATAGATTTGTTATGTTTCTAGTTTTGATTGTATAGACTTTATCAGAAACATTCTACAATGATTGACAAAAAGTAGGTGGACGTTTGAAAAAAATGTTATGGTCTATCCAACTACCATATGTTGATTATTATTTCATTTTTGGTAAGCATTGCTATGTTTTAGAATACAAGGAATGGTTACATTTCGGGGAATTGAAACATCTACCATGGCACCTACAAAAACTTAACAATGAAAAAGAACAAATTAAACATAGGAAAAACATGAATGTGAATGAATATACTAGACATGAGTCTTTAGCCTAAAGTGATGTTGAAACACCAATGATGGAAAATTTCAAACATGCATATGTATCCAAAACATAGATATGGAATGAAGGTTGAAATAAGTGATTGATGTGATTACAAATGCATATGTTAAAAATTAGACATAAATGTGAATGTACTGCAATGGATCAATATGGTATGAGTAATTGATTACCACTTTGTTTCGTCGCATGAATTTTTCGAGTGCGCAATAGGAAACAATGTTGAAGTTTGGATCATGAATAAAGGTACCCAAACTCTTTGCAAATTTTTTTTTATTTTGCGCTTTCCAATCCCAATCAAGAAGATTGCATTGCAGTAATGCCAAATGCTTGGTGTTTTTATGATTTTCCCAACAAACATTGGTTTCCATTTCGAAAATTCCCGAAACACAATATCAATTTCTCATTAATTAGGCCTCATTTTCGTAAAGCACCCTATTAAGCTTTAATTTCTTCTTCCTATCCCCACCGTCTCCTTTTAGGTTTTCAGGAGGTAATGTTGGGGTAATTCCTTGGATTGGTACCCAAATTTCTTGATTGCGAACTTTTATCTGAAACATTGTATGTTTCGATTGTTCACTTTTAAATCATGATATGAATGTAGAAACCCTAGAAGGTAAATGCATTTGGAGATGAGACATATTATACCACAAAAAAAAAGTTAATTAAAACCTACTAAAACACGGTGATAAACACTTCCAAAACATGGCTATTAGAAATCACCAACTTTTACTTTAGGTTTACCAATTGTGAATGTCGAAACATGATTGTGTCCATGAATGAAGGATGAAATTTCTATAGACGTGTTTCAAAACATGATAGTTGTTGTTTTGAATTTTGTAATTTACCACCAAGATATAAACTTACGTACCGGTATCGTAACATGTCTCTTTGGAACTAATGGAATGTTAAAACATGGAATCTAGTTCAGAAAAATAACTGAAACATGATATTTTTGTTAGAGAAGTCTGAAATTTCTAGAATTTTGGGGACAAAAAGAAAATTTAATATATTGAAACATGTTTCACATGAAACGATATGAGCTACTTTTTAATTGAACATTAAAAATTAAACTAATACAATTGCTAATTGAATCTTGTTGAAACTTAAGGAAACATTACAATGTTATAGATTCAAATAGAAAAGGTGTGATCTAATACCATTGTGTTATGGTTTTTCTCGAATGATAACATTTGACAAAATGGGGCATTCGAAAATCCTCTCTAGTTTTGAAACTTGTTTGATTGCTTGGCCTCCATGTTTTGTGAGGCATTTTTTACAATCAACAACGAATTTTTCTTGAACTTCATCACGAATCTCCAAGGGCAAGGTGTTTTCCTTCTTACGCTTGTGTTCAAATGTCTTATTAGTTGTAAAACTAATGTAGTTGAAAGGCAACTATTCCTTGGCTTCGATAATGCATTTGCTTTCGCCTTATATTCCAAAATGTTTCCACCCTTCACAAGATACACACCTTCCATTGTGTTTCTTGATGGTGGGTACAACTTTAGTTTGAAAGGATTCCTTTTAAAATTCATAGCTTTATCACACCCCTTTTTTCGGTGCTCATTGATCCTCATCTTCAAATTCTTCTTGTAATGACAATAAACACAAATAAATTCTTTCTTGTCCTCTCAGCAATGACTGTGCCATTCCTTAAGTAATCACAACCATTTTTCATGAATGTAGGTCTTCATGAAAATTGTTTTGTTTATTTTACATTTTTTACTATCATGTTTGTTGTTTCACTCTCCATGTTTCTTTTTTCCTATCAAGATTGATTCGGCTTCTATGTTAAGAACAATGGAAGATCGGAAGAAAGGAGTGTTATGCTTGGATTGCCTTACACTTGAGTTGGAAGACAAAAAAAACTCACAATTGTAAGAAAACTAAGCAATTTTATAGAAAAATTAAACCCTAACTGAACCGAAACTTGGGTGTGCTTGTTTGTTCATTGTGACGATTGACACACAATGCATCTTGCTTGTAATCAATTCGTACCTAAATTTGAAAACCTATTCCATTACTTTCATTGATTGTCCTAACCAAGTAGTCCGATGAAAGTTAAACGAAGCATGGGAAAGTTGAAAAAGTTTTAAAGCTTCATGGGGCATGGATGGGGATTACATGGGGGAGCATGGAAGATGGGTGCATGGGGCTAAAACATAGCTCCCAAAATGTTACGTGTTTTGGGGGCTTGGGTGATAAGTTTTAAGGTTCAAGTTTAGAGGTTCATGTTTGTGGCGCATGGTTTTTGACCGGTTGAAAGGAGTGTCGGACCGCCATCAAAACATGACATGTTTTTGTGTCATTTTGCTCCGGGCCTTCGCTGCCCATGCGTGGAAACCCATGTCAAGTTGCGTTGAAGTGAGTGACACATTTATGACTTGTTGCCGAAATAATGTTGGGGATGTATTTTCATTGCAATGACCTGTACAACAACTATAATTACTTTGGAACCTTATGCATTAATCAACATTTCATACTGAGATTTAATATATTTTCCTTTCTTTGTGGATACCATTGAAAGAGGGGATAGGGGGTGAAAACAGACCAAATATAGGGTGAAGATAAGGGTGATTTTATGGATAATTCTACTCAACCTTGAAAATATACCAATTGAAGATCCTCATCTACAAACATGCAATCACCCCATCTATCACTATACCAAAATTCAGGATACACCAAGGCGTACCTCAAATCGTTCCACATCATGTGCCAAGGAGTATGTTCTGCCCATATTAAAAGAACACATGGGGAGATTGGGAGGTGGCTCGACACATCTTCTTATTTATTTCATATATAATAAAAGATAATGTTAGGCATTAGGGTAAGTCTGGGATTATCCAAATGAACATTAAAATTTGCGGAAGTACAAATTAAACAAAGGTCCATATGGACTACCATAGACATTGGGCTAGCCCATTGTTGAATATTTAATTATTTTTAAAAAATCAATTTCGCACTCATTTTAATTTTTTTATTTATATTTCACAAAAGGTTGGGCTACTAATTAGCATCAATAAGGTTGTAACTAGAAGTGGTGTCAATTGCATTCATGAAGTTAAAAGAAAGTTGAGTAGTCTATTTTTATAACAATAAAAAAGTCACTATTATTTTCATATTAAGTTGTCAACTTTCTCATGTACACATATGAAACAATCACTTAAGTTTTTTTATGAAAGCAATAAACAAAACCCATTGAATGGGGGAAAAAAGAACAAATTGAAAGAACAAAATATTTTTTTATTTAAAAAAAGTTTCAAGATGGCTATCCAATATTTATCCAAATTTTCAAAAAAAAAAATCATAAAATTTAGTTTATTAGTTTTTCACAAAGCAACTTACACAATTGCAATTTTAATAAACATGATATAATTTGATATCCTTTACACAACAATTTGGGATGGTGATAAATCATTTTGACAAGTGTGTTAAGGGTTTAAGGAGTGAGGATCATCCATTTCACCCTTATAGTTGTTCTTCATTGTTAAAAACAAATAAATACCATTCCATATCTAGAGCCATAAGGTTCAAAATTGGTGAAATCCACATCTCCTTAAGGTTGCATTTTTTGGCACACAATAAACATCTTTGATCATATTAAAGTGTAATTAAATAGAAGTTTTAAGCCCTAGACCAACTAATATTGCATATAGACCACCACAAGTGCATCCATCAATTCATGAAAAGATAAATAGTTACCAAGTTCAAAGATTAACTTGCACATGCACATTAAAATTCTACCTCTACCATTGCCTTGGCATACACAATTTGAACTACAAAAAAAGCTTCAAAAGTGGCATGGTCTTTGTACCTTGCCCAAATGTGTTGCCCTTTTAATTCAAAAGTCAAGTGATCAATCTTAATATTCAAATATGTGATCCATTTCATGGAGATGGCATCATTAGTGCATTCCACCAACCTATTGAAATGCTTGAAGGCATCTTTTGAACCCAAACAATTAGTGACAATGCATTTGAAACAAACTCACCTTACAAAGGTAGTAATAAATCACACACAAAATTATCTTGAAGTTGGGCAAATTGATGAAGGAATGCACAATAATCAACATTAATAGTAAGCAAGCGATGCCAAACATCACTTGGAAATCACAAAATTGATCCAAATTGCTTGTTAATAAGGTCACAATTGTTAAATCAATTGCCATTTTCATCAACAAAAGGTGGCATTTTTCAAGCACACGTTTTAATGGACTCAACATACTAATCCATTGAGTCTTTTTATGTTAAAGAGTAGATTATTGTCTTTCGTTTCCATGATTTGGGCTAATTTAACCAATTTTAGGTGGTGTTTTGGAGACTTGTACAAAAATGTATAAATGGAGTAAATGAAATCTTCTACACATGCCCCCATAGACACATTAGAAATAATCCCAAATTGGTCTTGTGTGCTATATAGTGAATCCTTGTCAAAAAATGAACATGCAAGTTTTGAATTTGAATTGTAACCCCATTGTGAACACCTTGAAAGGTATTCACACCGTACATACCAATGCATAACAACCTAGAGGGCACCTCAACCTCTGGTAAACCTCAAACATTAAATAGAAAATTATTATCAACTTCATCAAGTTTTGGTCATTGAAAAACCTTTAAGAAAACATTCAATTGAAAGAAAAACAAGGATTTTGCACCAATTTTGAACACAATAGTGATATACAAAAATCCAACTTTGATTGTCCAGAGTAGTCATCTCATCACAACTCAATGCCACAAACTTGGCTATTTGAATAGTAGATTTCCTTTTTGCTAAAACCTAGTTGTGAACATGCACAACAATCCAGACCACTTGGCTACATCAATTCAATGTTTTTTGGGAATGTTTTTCAATTTCAAAAAATTAAACAATGGTTTATAATCTTCATAATTAATCATTGGATTTCCCTTGCTAAGTAACATAAAACATATGAAAATTGTGTTACTTTCTTTCTATTGTTCCATTCACCTCCACTTTGAACATGCTAAAAAATAGAATCCACAACCTTCAATCATTGTTTTTCAAGTGAATCCACTTGGGAACCAACAATCTCCTTTTGTTCAATTTTCCTACAAACCTTGCATCAAATTATCACTATATTTTCAACAACATCAAACACAACTTCAACCCAAAGCATTTTCACAAACTAAACATCTTGGAATTTACTCACATTTTTTTTTAGATTTAAGTTTTTATTTGGGAATGATAGGAATGACATTTGGATTTAGAGGGACATATTGAGACATGGACACATGAGGGCTAGAGGTAGCAAACAAAATAATAATATTCACATCCATTTCAAGAGAAAAAGGTGTAGGTTCAAGAGGTTGTGCAAGATAATTTTGAAACTCCCTTTGCCTACTCAACTTTTCAAAGGTTAATTTTAGGTCTTAGATTGGTCAAAACCTTAAGAAAATTAAACGTAAAGTTTGTAGGTGGGATGATTTTAAGTGTCCTTTTAAAACTCTCAAAAATTGAATGATGAATTGGTGGACTTCAATTTCAAAATTCTCACATCACATCAAATTCCACTTCAAGATTCAAAACACACAAAAAAAAGGCATAATTGAAATATGTAGGGGTTCAAGGAAGAACTCAACTTTTAATAGCTCAAAGGCTTGAACTTTGTGATTGTGCAATGTGATCACCTTTGCCCTTTGCCCTTGATGTATGTTGGTGGCAACTTTATAGTTAAGTTTTGACGTTTGACTTTTTAGTATTGACTAGTAGAAAATTTCAGTTCAAGAATGATATAATGTGCAATATGTATCAACAATCAACCATACCCAAACCATCAATCAAAGTGTAAAGTTCAAATTTGTTAATGATCACTCAAGAATCACAAGTTCCAATGTTTTATTTCTAAAATCTTTTAAGTTCCAAGATCTTGCAAATTGTAGCTTGGTTAAAAAAAACTTGAATGAACATTCTTGATTGAACAATAGTTTATTACTCAGAGGTTTAAATGATGAGGATTTGGAACAAAGAGAAAATAACAAGGTTATTAGTTATTTACTTGTAACAAGTTTAGACTTTGGAGTTTGCACTTTAAGGTTTGAGGTAACAAGCTTGAAGGTTTGAGGTAAGTTATAAGTCGTAACATAACAAAACTATGACATTGGGTGTTAAGCATAGAATAAACAACTTGACCAATGAAGATTAGTCATTCAAAACAAAAATCAATCGCCCAAGAATTAGATAATATTGTACAAAGTATTCCATTGTGACATAAAGGTTTAAGGGTTTAAATTTTAACTTGTATGCATTAAGTACTAAGTTGTGAATGACTTCAGCCAAGTTGAGAGTGATGGAGAGCAATTAGTTGTAAAAGTGCATAAAAATTATGAAGCAAAGATGCATGCAAGGGGTCACCTTTCAAAATGAATGGCCATATGCTCATCATTTGGTGACTTTAAGATTAAACGAAGCCATTAATGATGATTTGAACATGTTGTCAAGGTGATCTCTATGCAGCAAGTGGTCGCCCTAGATCCGCATGATGGATCTGGGTCGACCACTAATTTACAATATACATTTCGTAGACGAAATTTTCACCCCCAAAAAAAAACACTTTTTGTGATATGTTCAGGAGGAGATGCCTAAATCAGGAATAAGTTTTTAATAAGTAATGACACTTAGAGGCCGCGATCCTGATTCTTGAATGACTCAGTGTTCCGAATTGAATTTCTAACCTAATCATTGGCAGCTACATAAGATGCAGTCAGGCAGGGGGGATTTTGTGTTACCGAAATTTTGGCTAGTTTTCCTTAGAAAATTAGTCGAATTTACACTAGAAAAACAAAAGATTACACTTTAACTTGTGGGAAAAAGAAAATATGGCTGAGAAGGTGCACATTAACAAATTAGTTATAGCCAAACAGAGTTATCCACAGCCACTGCAGGAATGACCGAAAGCCTAATTTCAGCGTGGGTTATAATTGCATTCACCTACATTTATAGCTATATATGGTCACAATGACAACGCGATTTGAGTAGGAGTATGAACTGCTTAATTTGCACCTTAACAAAAAATTAGTTAAGCCAGATTAGTCCTATAGGATTTAGGGTATCCGGATAGGACTAACACTTGTAGTAAAGAATTAACCCAATTTGGCAGAGGGGTTACAATTGCAGATTTGGATTTACACTAGGAGTCAGGGCCAATGTTCAACCCAAATCAAGCATTCCTATTGGTGCAATAGTTGAAATCGGTCCCCAAGGGCTTTACACTAGGAGTCAAGGCTGAAATAGAAAAAATATTTTCAATCTGCCCCAAGCTACTAATAAATGGTGAACTTTATGGGATTGTATTGGCCTCAAGGCTGAAAACAGGATATTTGCAACCCAGCCCTTGGGGCCAATGTTCCAGCATTTATTAATATGCTGACGTTAATGTTTTAGCATTTATTAGTAACTTGGGGCCAATCAAAAAGCCAAAAATGCTCAAAGTTGGCCCCAAGTCTTTCCGGCCCTGACTCCCAGTGTAAAGCGGGCCTACTTATACTTTGGCCCTGTGAATTTGGCTCTGCAAGTGGACAGGTGTGCTGACGCATGGGCGTTGGCCTTGGCTATCCGGAGATAGCGGCGAGTAATTGCTTCCTCGACAGCGCCGTCAGATCTAGCTGCCGCGTGACAAAGATTCACCGCCCCCACACCTTACACTCCCAACAAACTTACCTTTTCACAACTGCAGTTAATTTCTCCTTCCTACACTATATTCCGACCGAGTAAAGCCGGTGACATATTAGAAAGTTCTACTACCGGTGGCCACCATGGGCTTTTCTGGAATCTGTTTCTACGTTATATTACCCGGAAGATCTGGCGCCGAAACCGGCCGGACCCAGTGGCCACCCGACGATTCCTCCATGTCTTCTCATCTCGACATCTGTATGCTTTGCCTGAACACGTTAAGTACCGGAAGAAAATCTTTAGTGTGTTTGGAGAGCACGTTATCAACAGGAACTTTTCCTCCCCCAATGATGGTGAGAGGGTGGGGAGGGAGGTGCGGGGGTGTTTGAAAAGTGGAATTCTCACCTTGGTGGGCATTATGCCCAAGGTAGAGCCCTGGGATGGAGGACTTAGAGCATCTCCAGCGATGCTTAGTATGTGACCGTGCAAAATATTTTTCACATCCAAGTATAGTTCTGTACTCTTTAGCAATCCCACCTTTAAAACTGAAACTGGGACAGCAAATAGGGGAGGGACTACTAATAGCAAACCACCTGGATGAATCTTTATGATGGGCCAATCAGAAACACTGAGCAGCAGTTAGATCATATTTCTTACACTCTTTTCTCCAGGTGAAACGCTGCTGCTGCACCTTTCACCAGTCACAGCTACATGTGCAAGAATGCAAAGCCAAAACCATTTTCCTGAGCCAAACCGACATACATTGGATCTTCTTCATCGAATTTTACTCTGCAGATCACATACCTAGCACCGCTGGAGATGCTCTTAGGAGAACAAGGGACCCGCCCCAAGCACGCACCAAAGGGCGGGTCCTGAATTTGTGTAAATCCGCCTTCCCTGCAAAATCACGTGACCATACTATTGATGGATGAACAATGAAAAAATCTTGAGAAATTGGTATGAAGAAAACTGAGAACTGTACATTCCGGCAGTAGCTCCAAATGCCGTATAGAAATCTGAATTTTCTTCCCCTAACTCTGTAAGGCTTGACGTTATTAATGTCCGATTTTTGTGTCAATGTTTTATGTTTTCTTTTCCATCATACAGTAGCCTCCCGCCTAAGTACGCACCCGTTTAAGTACGCATCCTAGTAAAGTATGCATTATTTTCTCCAAAAAATAGGGTTCAAATTTAGGGTTTAGGGTTTAGGGTTTAGGGTTTGTAATCTGTAACAATCTTTGCAATACAATTGAACAGAGTCAGTGATTTGGCAAATATAAATTGCTTAATTTGTGAGCATTTGAAATGAAAAGAATACGTGTGAAGTGTATTAGCCTGCAACCAGTTGCAATTCACCTCTTCAAGTTGAGTGTTTGAAAATCAGTTAGCAAGTGGAAGCAGCTCAATTTTGAGCCATACCTTGTCTTTGCTTCTTATGTGCAGGAAAGTTTCAGACCAACTTGGGGAAGGCATGGGCTGCAGAGATTACAGGCAAACGGAAACAAAGATTGAAGGAGCCTCTTGGGTACATAAACCTTCTGTGGGGGGTAGGACATAAATGGCTGCAAACAATAGTGGTAGTTTCAGTGTGCAAAAAATTGCACTGCAAACCAAGGCAAAGTGCTAAAAGGAGCGCCGCAGTTCTAGGATGTGGCGGAAAGGGGAGCTACAGTGGCAGCAGACGTCTGTCTGCCGAGTGTAGCCGAGCAGAAAATTGAGATTTTTTGCTTACCAGGGTTTGTGGAAGATCGCCGGTAGATGTGCTTCTCGCGCGACAATCCGTCGTGTTTCTTCCTTCACATGCGTGTGCTAAGAGAGGAAGGCAACAGAGGACGGAAGAGGAGCAAAGAGAGGAAGGCAACAGAGGAGGGAAGAGGAGCAAGAGAGAGAACAACAACGACAGGCACCCCACTCTTGGTCTGTTTTTTCACTCCTACGACTCATCAACCAGCTCTTTCAATTAACCAGGAACCCTAAAGTTTCTTCTGTGACTCTTTCAACAACGGGAATGTTGTTTTTTCTGTCTCTATCGGTGCTCCCAACTCCTAAAAGAACTTGGAGTTCAATACCTAAACGGAGGATTTGTTGGTCTAAGTGCGCACCTACCGGCTAAGTACGCACGTTCCTCCCAAGTTCAAGTTGCATACTTAGGCGGGAGGCTACTGTACCTGGGGGGTTGGTGGCTATATCATGTGAATTTATTTCCTACCTATGCTTTGTGTCGGTTTAATTCCTTGGAGTTAGGCATTCCTAAATAGGCAACCCTTGGCTCTGCCTCATGCTGACACTTATTATGGGAACATGGGAACACCCCACTCCTGTCGTTTTACCCTATTCTATAATAGTAACAAAAGGAGTATGTATTTGAAGGGAGCAAGGTACTTTGTTTTAGGGAATTGGGTACTAGAGACTTAAATTCGTTTGGATGTGTACAGATTTCTTCCGTTGGCTTTTGGTGTCTTGTTTCATTTTATGTGCAATACCCAATTCATGAAACCCTGCCAACTATAAATTAACCAAAGCACCTAAAAAGGGGGAAACAAGGAACAAAATCAAGACTCACATCCAAGAAGACAAATGAACCACCTAAGAGGGCAAACCACAAGGGGAACTTCAAGTTCCTGAACCCCTCTAATTGTGAGAAGGATATCAAATAAGGAAAGGGGAGAACCTCCTAAAAAGACACCTAGCCTAGACAAACCCTCACTAACTACAATAACATGTTTCAAAATATAGACCATTTGTGCACATTGTAATGCCACTAACACCTTCTATTTATAAAATGTGTGCAAAACTAAAAAAGGAGGGTTTGCAATGCCCTTTGTTCCCCGCGCCATGTTGGCACATTGATGAAGAAATTCATCCGCTTATTGGTGTAGACATTTGAAAACCTCTATAACTAGAAGGATAAACATGTCCATTGGGAATTGATTGTGATAAAAATCGTCCTTTGCTTAAATTGCGACTATTACAACAAACTTGCGAAAAAAAAGCAACCCACGAAACCAAATGAACTTGAACATGAAGATTGCAAGGTAGGGGGTAGGAGGACACGGGTTTGCTCCGCGAAACATGAAATCCTACATTTCTTGCAATGACAGCAAAAGCATTTCGCACAACATCATGTGAAGTCATCCTCTCCCCAAGTGCCAATGTGCGGACACAATTGACTAATAGCACAATGTTAATTCGACAACATGAAGATTACAAAGTAAAGGGTAGAAGGACATGTTTCTATTTTCACGAAACATGAAATGCAAACACCATTGACTAATAGCACAACGTTGATTCAACAACACAAAGATTGCGAGGTAAGGGGCAAAAGGACATGGGTTTACTCTTGCGAAACATGAAATCTTGCATTTCTTACAATGATCACAAAAATATTTTCCACAACATCATGCAAAGCCGTCCTTTCCCCACCATGAACATAGTGAAAAAGGTGGATCCCCATAAAACCCAAATACTTGTGATGGATAGATATGTTTCTAAGTTTAATTTTTGTTTAGTGGTGAAGAAATTAGATTTCAAAATTAAATATTTTTATAATGTGTTCAAAATTGGGGATGTACACCCAAACAAAAAATTAAATGACTTGGAAACCTAAGGTGAACATTGTAAAAAGGGAAAATCATTTATTTGGGAGAAATTTAGAAATTTATTGATTTTGAATGAATTTTAATTTTCAACTTGAATTTGATGTTTTTGTGCATGCATGGAGTAAAACCTTTGAATGGAAGCTTGAAATCAAAACTTTGAAACAAAACTAGCATATGAAGGAAGGTGAAACAAACAAAACTGTGAGAGATTATTAGAAAGAGGGAAATAGTTGAAGAGAGGAACCTTCTTATTTTCAAAAAGAGGTCATTGGAGATAAAGAGGTGGTTGGAGAGAAGTGTGTGTGCATATAAGGTTTCAGAAATATGCCAATTTTTGGAAACAACAAAAAAAACCATGAGAAACATTTCAAGGATTTCAATAGCATGTAAGTAAATAGCCTAGGTAGGCCCATCACAAACTTCTTGGACCATCAATTGGTAATAGTAAACTCATTACAAACTTCTTGGATCACAATTTGATAATAGTAATCACGTGATTTTATTTTTTTAAAATAGTATTGTTCAAACATTAATGCCATGCATTTAAAACAAGTGTGAAGCATGTATAAGTAAGATGTAAATTTTTCATCTTGTTTATATGTGTTTCATACATGTTTTAAATGCACAGCATGTGTGTTTAAACAATCCAAACTTATGAAAAAATAAATTTCACACAACTAATATTGTCAAATCATAATTCAAAAAAATTGTAATAAAATTGTAACAAAGGAGAGAAAATAATTTAGGTAGGCAAGCATGTAGGTAGATAAATTGGGGCCTAAGAAAAAAAATAGGCAACCTAGGTAGGCAAATAAGTAGGAAGGAGGGTAGGTAACCTAGGTAAGCAAGTAGGTTATTAAGTAGGTTGGGGGCTTAGGTAAGAAGGTAGATAACAAAGGTAGGCAAGTAGGTTCATAAGTAGATCGTTACTTAGGTAGGTCCGTAACTTTAGGTAGGTAAACCCTTAAGTAGGCAAGGTGTTTATTTTGTCTAGATGTAATTTATAAAAAATGCCCATGTATTCATCCCTTCTTTTGAATTTGGGTCATAATTTGTGAAACTTTAATTATATCTACAAATGCAAAGTGGAATGCCTAATTAGGTTGAGGAAGAACACAAAATTCAATGTGACTTTAAGAATATCTCAATAAAGATATCCATAAAGTGAAGAAAACACGATATTAATATCTTGTGTTCAATCATTAAAAGGGGTGAGATTTAAAAAGATAGTAAAAAAACATATTGCATTATATGGTAAGGTAGAATCCATTAATGAGGCATTGGGAACATTGTTGATTAAATTGGTTAGTGCAAATAAAATAGATTGGGACATGAACATGTAATAATATTTTTGTTTTCATATAGAAAAACGTACAAAGTAGCTATATGATATACACTATACTAGCTTGTTTATGGGTTACATCCTTTAATGCCTACATAGTACATCTTATTAGTAATCAATAGTGACCATAGAGAAGGGAATCATGTGAGAGTTTTAACAAGTAAATTTCAAAGTTATAAAAGCTATAGGAAAACAATCTATAATCTAAGGTGAAATTAGGAACACAACAATAGAATAGGGCTTTATGGAGTCAACAAAAAATATATAGAAAAACAATTCAAATTTGCTGATTTTGTTTTTTGGTTTCCAAAGGGGAGTAAGTCACATCTTGGGAAGTTCATTAAGAAATGGTTTGGACCATATAGAATATAGTATGTGTTGTTTAACAATACGATATTGTTAGTGGCATTCACTAATTTTGAACCTAATCTTGTGTTGGTTGATATTAACAAATTGAAATCGTATAAATTTATTGAATTTGAGGTGCAAGATTTGAAGTACATACATTGATCTACTAGGAAGAACCATAGACAACAAATCAATCACAAACATGAGTCGAGAATGATATTAATATAGACAAAGATGCAGATGATGAAGTAGTGCCACAATAACCATAGATGAGGCATGATAGCTTGGCAATCACAACCACAGAAGAATCAATGAATTTAGCAACTCAATTAGTTAACTTATTGATGAGTTGGGACATATCATAGTACACATGGTGGAATAAACGAAGGATGAATGGACAAGTGGCTATGATGGCATATGGATGAATGAAGAAGATAACAACACATCTGGACCATTGATGGACATTAATTCCTCCACATGGACGAATAAAAGAAAAGTCATTATCAATTGAATGGGGTGCTCGAAAAAGTGATTATTTAATATAAAAATGATAGGGTACCCTAAAAGAAAAAATAGGAAGAGGGAATGGCCATTGAACTTTTTGGCATTCAAAGTTTCTTGGCAATGTATTTGTGTTTTGCGTTTGCAATGTGGGTTGCAACATGAATGAAGAGAGTGCATTTGAAAAATTATAAAAAATAACAAGAGAAGAAGCATAGAGAGTTGCAAAATGTGAGAGAGTGTAATTTGACATTTTTCGCAACAACTCATTTTTTATGTGTCTCTATAAATATTTGGAGAAGGTTTTTTTGATGGAAATGTACAATTAAAGGTGGATAACATCCTAAATTGACATAATGTTGTGAAATTGGTGCACATATCAATAATTTAATTGTTAATTAAAGTACATTTTAAATTTGCAAAAGCGTGTCACAAACATTGTAATGTAAAAAAAGGACTAAAAAATACTAGTTTTAATGGGAATTTGTCCATGAAACTTTGCACATACAAAGAAACCACCATAATGAATAATCTTCCACATCAAAAATTTCAATTTGTCATAAAGTGAAGAAGTTTATATTAAATGATATATAATTATTCAATAGTACATTACATGTTATTATAATGTTGATGATTATGATTTTTTAAGTTGTAAAGTTTTCTTCCACTAAAGATGTAGTTGGGTTGAGTGTTGTTTTTGTCATTTTATAAAAATAAAGTGGAAATTTAAAATTAATGAAAAATAGTATTATGTTGTTAAATAGGGTGTTTTAAACAACATTTATAAAATTATTGGTGTACATTTATGTAAAGACACAATTATGAATTAATTTCATATTCATGGTTTATATAATTGGTCTCATTTTTAAAGCCCAAATCAATTTAATGTAATTTTAAAAAGAATTCAAAATGAGTGAAATTTTATGTGTTACTATTTTTGACACTAGATGTATTTTTCGTTTTGACACCAAATGTGTACACCATACCATGGAAACACCCTAGGACCTAGTGTAATAGTGGAAAAACTAGTGGAGATTCTAGATTCAAGTGATGAGAAGGATGAAATAATATTGGTGTAGAACAATAGTTAATTGCAACATCACCATACGTTCATGAGACTACAAAAATTACATTAAAGGAGATGTAGCCACAAATTGTATGGCAAGAAGTCATGATGTCTACCCCACCATTTCAACCAAGTTTGGAAAACTTACTAGACTCTAGAACTAAGAGGGATTAGGATTCTGGATGAAAGAAGATTATTTTTCATCAAAGAGAATTACTCCAAATAGGTGGAGCGAATAAAAATGTGGAAGAAGATGGGAAAGGGAGAAGAGGCCTAGGCTAGTAAGGTAGGTTTAGTCACATTGCTAGACATTGAATGGAAAGAACTAGACCATGACAATCTGGTAGAATTTCTGAACACTTTTGTGATTAAGGGGTCTGAGATTTATTTGGGAGGAGAGGTATAGTGTATGTCAATGGAAAACAAATAATAATTGATGCATTTGGAGTTTGTCAAAGTGGGTGTGTCGAAGATCCAAAGGGATAGGTGATCAAGATGTTGATAGAAGAGTTGTTGTTTAGTCTAATATAAAGCCTCCATACACAAATGTAGATTAGTGGAATATTAAGAAATGTAGATGTCAATTAACATTACATACCAAGCTATAATATTTGTGGTATACCGAAAGGAGAATGTAAATTACATGAGCAATAGGAATGCACTAACATTCATGAAAGTGGAGGAAGGATTTGTGGTGGATAAGACATGGATTATGAATTATTGTGTAGTGAGTTGGATAGATGGACCAAGATGCAGGAAAAGATGCAAGTGGATGAAAACAAGAGGACATAAAAAAAAACTTGTCATTCGACATTAATTTTGGAAAGGTTATTCAAATACATGTTTGAAGAAAATTTTGGGGTTATAGTGAAGAAGACAAAAGAAACCTAGAAAAATACAAAAAGAACCAAGGAAGAAATGCAACAAAATTTGGATAGCAAGAAAGGAGCATCAAGGGATCTCCATGGACTATGGAGAAAAGAAAAAATCGAGTTCAGATTTGAAAAGGATCAAAATAGATAAAGAAGTCAAAGGAGGATGTCAAACCCCATAAGTATATGCAATGGAGTACTAGATAGCTTAGAATCATAATCCCAAAAGTGGTTACACACCATATTCCTTCTAAACCATAGAAGATAACAACTTAATCCATGAGCAACAAAGGAAAGAGTAGCTACAACATGAAACGAAAGTAGAGTATTTCACCACAACTGGGAACAACAATTCAAGCACAAAACCATTAGATACAATGTGATGGAATAGATGATCTTTGGGTACATTCACAAAGGTAGGAGCCATATGAATTGTAACTAGTGCTTTGTTTTTCATGTTTTTGTGTCAAAAATTATATTAATATTGCACATTTCTTTTATATGTTTTGATGATAATGTTTTTAATATATTGTGGAAACATGTGCAATAATTTGAAATGAATATGATGAAATTTGAATTCTCAAAAACATTGATTAATCATTATAACTAGTGCTTTATAGTGCTTTTATTACTTGAAAAAACTCATAAATGACCCTTAAACGACTTGAAAATGACATAATTTTTGAAAGATTCTTAAAACACATATTCACATAAAAATATAATGTAACATATTTTTTAATCAAAAGGACTTTCTTATGACTTTTTGCGATTTACAAATTGAATATTCCTAGTATATATCAAAAAAAAATTAGAATAAGTAATCACTGAAGTCCTTATTAAGGGTGCACCCCCGACTTCTTATTTTGTGAATGTACCCATTTGTGATTATCATGCACAAATGGAGGTTCATGAAGATGTTATAATGGATGTAGAGGTAATATAAGCACAAATAAATCAATAATAGCAAAAACAACCTAAGGTACCATAGATGGTTTTACTAGAACCATCCTTCAATGATTATAAACTAGATGCAATATTAATACCACAAAATAGACTAGGGTTAGCAAAAGGGAAAACTTTGGAGATTGGTCAAGAGCTATAGATGTGGGAGAGGGTGCTGTCATCAAGAGGCAAATCTAAGGAGAAAACACCACATAACCTTACACCCAAACTTGTAGAGGATATGGCAACTGATGTTTTAGAGAACAACAAAATTGTCGAGATGTTTTAAACAATGGTTATAGTTAACTTGAAGATGGGAAATTTGGGTTTAGAGGTGTTGTTATTAAAAACTAGATTAGTCACAATGGAAGGAGAGAGACATGGATCATTTAGGTAGATGTAAAAGGAGCAATAAGACTATGAGGAATATAAGAAGCAAATGGGTGGTTGGAAGAAGCAGAAAATGGAAATGGAGGAGAGAATGAATGCTAAAATGTTAGATTGACCATAGATAATAAGGACCTGAAAATTAAGAGGTTGGTTGAATGGATAACTTTATAGAAAAAATGCTAGGAATTGAAAAAAAAGAAAAGGATTGGAACGAAACGAAAAAACAATACCAGAAGATAATGATAGACTATAAACATAAGAAGGAAGGATTGGAAAGGGAGAAGGAACTCTAGTCACAAGAGTAGGAGACCATGGATAATATAATTGAAAACATGTTTTTATAGTATCTATAGATGAAGTCTATGGTTGTAGGAGGGGAATTTCGTCAACAATAGCTAGAAGAGGAGAAGGAGAAAGCAATTTTGGAAATGTTAGCATTACAAAAGGAGATGTTAAAAACCAAAAAAAAGTTTGGTGATTTGTTGGAGAGGTACAAGGATTTGGATCTTGTGTATGTTAATAACAAATTAAAGGAGTATGAGAATTTGGTGCAATATGAACTATACTATGTACCAAATGATAGATGGAAGATTCTAATGCTGAATTGGATGAATGATGGGAGCTGGTGGAAGTGCAATTCAAGGAAAAAATGTATAAGAATTTGGTTGCACACAAGAAGGATAAGGACTTGTATCAAAGGCATTTGTCTACTTTTATGAATGCTTTTCCAAACTTTCTATATAGGAATTTAAATAGTTCAGAGCCATCTAGTCTAGAACATGAGGTAGAGGAAACTAAATGTAGTGGAATAACACATGAGCAATAACAGGAGGAACCACATGACTTCAAAGGAGGAGGACAAGATCCTTAAAATGAGGAGATTGAGGAACAAATACAAAAAATTCCTATACAAGACAGCTAATGACATTGGTGAATAGAGGAAGCTAGTTGGAAACATAGAACATGTGGTGGAGAACATATATGAAGAAATACAAGGTACAACAAAACCATTATTTGAAGTTTTAGTTATTCAAAGCAATAGATGAGGATACCATAGGAGTAGGTGAAGACAACAATATTAACAATTTAGGATGAGCAAATCTAAACACAAATGGTTAACAAATTGATTTGAAAAACATATTTTGTTTTATTGTAACAAGGATTTTGAAGATGAAATCTAGAATGGAAGGAGGGTAATGTTACTAGGTGAATGGTAGAGATTCAACAAGGTAGGATGAAGATGGTTGATTAATTGGATAGGATTAAGACATTTCATTAGTTTAATTTTCAAATTACTTTTATAGGGAAAAGACTTAGGATGTAATTCTGGACTTTAATGATGATTAAGAGATTATTTTTTTACACATACATAAAATTAGAGAGTTGTTGGAAAATATAATAGAAACACAATATGTAGTTTAAAGTTTTGTTGGGTTATGAACCATAGATTTTCCTATTTTTCATTTTGGATTTCTACACTTCATACTATAGATGTTTGATATGTTCAATTCTAGGTAAAGAAAGTAGTAGAATATTGATGAAAGAATAATGAGTCTAGGGTGCAATCATACTAACATGTACCATTCACAGTCCTAACTACTGCCCAATTTTTTGAACTTTGGATTGTAATAATAATAATAATAATAATATAAATAAAATTTTATTGTGAATACATTATGTACATATCTTAAAAATTTGAAATCAATATAATGAGTGAAAATAATGTATAAAGACTTTTAAAACTTTGTAACCACTACTTAAAAACTACCTAAAAGTAACTTCAAAATAGTTTTGACATTAAAAGCACAATTTGGAAATATTTTTTTGTGACATATTTTCGGATATTTTTTAATATACACCTTAACACAATAATATTATTAAAATAATTTAAAATATTTTAAATGTTTTTTGAAAGACATATTAAATTTTCTTAAAGAATATTTTGTAAAAAAAACAATGGTCTAAGGGGGCACGTGTGGTTCCTTATAGCATGGTTGGGCCTTCTACTCTAAAACTATTGTGTTTTCTAAATGAATTATCATATATTTTGATTATTTAAGATAATAAAAAATTTGGGAAATAAGAAAAAAAATTATAATAAGAAAATTGTGTGAATATAGTCTACATAGGAATTAGAATGAATAAAACCATAGATTGTGTATATTGTAAGTACTTTAGAAAATATAATTTGTATTGTTTTGTTAATAGACGAAAAACGATTTTGAGTAAAATTTGTGCCTACTTGAATATTTAAAGAACAACCAAGAACAATTATAATAAAATTATGCGAATTATTTTTGTTTTCATTTCTTATTTTCAAGTTTTTCAAGCCAAACATGTCATGTTGCAACCTTTTATGTTGTAGTTGCTATGATTTGGGACTTAAATATGAAACCCTAAATTATTTTCCATATTATGTTTTAGCTTTTCAATTATTTTTTATTATTCTGATTAGTTTTTCTATTTTGCAAGAATCATGTTGTTTGCATTTTGATTGTTTTGTTTTGTTTTGTTTTGTTTTTTTTTTGTAGTTTCCAATTTCTTACAAGAGGTATTGGATGGTTGATAAGGTAGAAGTAATAACAACATATTGTGGAATTAGGTAAAACACATGCTATTCCATTTAATATTTTCATAGATGCGAGGTATCATTAAATGAAAGTTGCTAATGATGAAGTAGTTCTAAGATTTTCAACAATTTGTTTTGGTAAAATAATCAAAAAGTCAAATGTGCTATTTGTTGAAAAGGAGTGCATCTTGAGCTAAACAATGTGTTAACCTACCTTTCCATCTAGCCTGAACTTACGATTTGGATATTTTTACATGCAAATTATTTTTTAATAAGAGGGTGCTCTAAACTTCGTGTTTCGAATTTTGATGAATTTAATTTGATATCCTTACTTAATAATGTTGTTTTGAGGTTTTGTCAAGGTGTTTCCAAAAATTGGAGGATGGACATAACTCGTTGTTTTATAAATTGGCATTGGCTTGTAATTGATTGCTCGATTTTTGATGTGATTGAGATTTTTAAGGACCTTGCTCGTTGAAGTCCATCTTAGTGGTTTGTTGAGAAATTAAGTTCACATCCATTGTGTTTATGCCTTAAGCCTAAGTGGAAGGCTTTTGATGAGGTATGGTTTACGATTATTCCTATTGGTTGTAATTAGGTTTGTCTCATTATGGACAAGTTGATTGTTGATTTCCTTGATTTAGGCAAAAAAATGTTGTTGAACAAGATGGGTCAATGTGTTGGAATTACATGAATGGAAAAGGTGCTTGTACCTCATGAGTATGGTTTGGAGGTAACAAGGCATAATGACCCTATTTCATATGGCAAATAAGTTTTAAAACTTAAATTAAAAAAAAAAATTGGTTTTTTTGTTTGAATTGTTTGATGTTTTTTTTGTAGTTATAACCAAATTGATAAAGCATTTATGTGATAGAGCAATGTAGTGGATTATTTTGGGCAAGTTTAAATCTGGCCGATTATTATGTTTTGAAGAGGCTTTTGATGAGGAGAAGGCTACCTATGAAAAGATGAATGTAGGTGGAGAAGAGGTAAGTAATTTGCTTTCTTATGTTTTTGGTTTTTTGGTGTTTGTTTTTTTAATACATTTTTTGATTTTGCAAGTTTGTAATGATTTTGTTGGAGAAGAGCATTTTGATTCTAGAGTTGGTGTTATTAATGTTGTGTTTAATGGTGTGGTAGGAGGTTCTTATGTACTTCGAGTTCATAAATTTTCCATTGTTGTTGCATCTAAAAGATGTCCTTTTGATATCCTTATCAGGGTTCCTTCTTTTAATTGTAGTGTTAGTGTTGCCTTTGTAGATCAAGAGAAGATTATTAGTCCAGTTCTTAGTGTTGGTTCTATGGATTGAGAGAAAAATGTGGTGCAAGTTGCAGATTTTGGCATTGGCGGATTTGGTGCATTTGGATTTATGATGGATTTAGAAGATTCATCTTGGAACACCATGTTTGAGAAAGAGCTACCCAAGTACAAGGATTCATTGGATACCATTTTTCCACATTTGGAAAAAATTGCCCTATTAGCATTACATATGTAGTTGATCTTAGTCTCTCCCCACCTTAGGAGTACCAAATGGAAAAGACAAGGTTTAATTTTGGTTCATTTTGGATGCTTCATATTTTCGACAAACTTCATTTGATTACTTGGATTCCTTGTTTGTAACACTTGCATATAAAAGATCAAGGGGAAGATATGTGGAAAAGATGTAAAAATTAGGTGAATGTTTAGGATCCATGAGGATGTCCGAGGTCTTGTGTTGGGTTGTTGGGAATTTGGGTCATTACCATGATGTTTGTTCATGAAGGGGAGGTTCGGAGGTTTTTTGGAAGTTGAACCCTTTGGGTTTGAATTGTTTTCATAAGTTTTCATGGGATTTGGGATTGGGTGAGTGGTATCCAATACACATGAACAATGAAAGAGTTGATCCACAACCTTCCTTCTTATGAATCCTTTCATTTGTGTAGCCTTCCCTCTTATGAATCCTTTCCTTTGTGCATCTGATATCAATAGCTGATCCACAACTTTCTCTTTTTATGAATCCTTTGTGCATATGATTTTAGCGTAGTGAGTGCATATTTAGAATTTTGACCTTGTGATCTTGAATTTGTAGTTTTGCCACTTTGACAAATTAAAAAAATCAATCTTTTTTTTCTATGTGTTTTGCCTTGTAGATTTTTGGCCTTAGAAAAGTATTTTCAGACACTGAAACAGAAAATAAAAAATTGTAAAAGTAATTGTAAAAATGAAAAAATACTAATGAAAATAAATAATAGAAAAATATATTAATTAAATGATTTGAAATGGAATGAAGAAATTAAAAATGAAATAATATTAATTAAAGAAATACAAAATAAAAAAATTAGAAAGAAAAAATAAAATTAGAAAAGAAAAAACAATTTCAAATTAGAAGAAAAACATCCTGTTGGGTACCTTCTGGCCCGCTGAAGTTACTCTGACAGGCTGTCAGAGAATTCTTCGGCCAAGAGAGGGTACTAAAAATATAAAGGAAAAAAGTGGGGATGCGTTCCGTGTAGGGTAAAGCCCTAGGTCGAGGGCATTACCAAAATAAGGGTGCACGAGGCGGCACGAGGCGACACCCCAGTGCAGGGCCCATTTTGGTAATGCCCTTGACTGAGGGCTTTTTCCTGACTTAAAGACCTGCCTGAAATTCAGTGTAGAACCCGAGGCACAACAAGAGGGGGGGGGGGGGGGGGGGCTTTTAAAAAAACAAAACCCCCCCCCTGCCCCGGGGTAAAAAAAGTTGTTTTTAATTTTTATTTACCAATAACCTAAAAATTTTCTGACA
>Ga0116231_10004341_pt1 | contig 28765 bp, 11 predicted proteins | sample S1TSphgellanicum_2_FD_89695 | JGI IMG/M metagenome (GOLD analysis project Ga0116231, IMG submission 89695) | Host-associated microbial communities from peat moss isolated from Minnesota, USA - S1T2_Fd - Sphagnum magellanicum MG | ecosystem: Host-associated > Plants > Peat moss > Unclassified...
GAATTTTATGGATCAACCAGTGTAATTTGGTAAACATTCGCGGGTAAAGAATGTTATGACAAGGTGCTAAATGAAGAATTTTAAAGAATTTTAATGTGCAAAATGAAGAATGTCATCACTAGGACGTAAACATTGATCTTATTATAAAGTAAATGGCGACATCGAGAATGATAAAGCTCACACCTAGATTTCCACAATAATTTGCAACCACCGCATGGAAGGCCCGTTTCACTTTCTTGCCCTCTAACATACAACTAATTCAAAAGAAGCATATGGAATTACTTGGCCCCGTGAACCTCATCATTTCAAGTTGGGAGTGTCAAGGATTTTCAACAACTAGATTTGAAGAAAGCTTGAATGACACAACATCCGATCTTTTCTTGAACATGGTACGATTGATCACTTGAGTTCAATCCATTTCTCCTAAGCTTGGTTATGTAAGTGAGAACACCCCTTCTCAACTTGACCAAAGGGAGAAAGTCTAGGAGCACTACACATTTGTTAAGCATTACTTTGAATAATCGCTCCTACTTAATGCGGCACAATGCAATTCCTATGTGCATAGGCTACACAATTGGTGGACCAACCTTGCACCACTCTCAATTCTGCAATTGGCTCTGAGATACACCATTAGAGACCCCAACTTGTAGGTCTTTCACATATTGGATGATTAGAACTCTTGCAAACCAGTTACAAGGTAAGAAAAACCTCCTTGGTTTCCTATGAATGCAATAGGAAAACTAAAAGGTGTTTGGCCCACCTTAATCTCCTTCCCAAGAGCACACGCCTTTCAAGGATATGAACCAGGCTTAGTGTATTGTCATGTTTCAGCCACTTAGGATGAAGCAAACCTAGAAGAAAAAAAAAGGGCTATGGGGTTCCAAACTTACACTATTAGGCACACCAAGGTGATTAGATTAGAACATAACACTTTATTGGGGAAAGGCATGGACCTGAACTCCCTTACATGGTTGTTGGTAACCTATATACTTTTTCAAATGTACACAACACTAGCATTAATTCAATCAACTTGTAGTTCTAGCGAGGTGACTACATGGCACCCCAACCACGTACACTTGCCTATCTTCAACATTTTACATTTCACTCTTAATGTTGGGGGTAGGAGGTACCATGTAATTTGATTCAAGTTATTTCTGATACACTTGGAGGTACATCAATCTCTAGAAAAATAATTACAACCTTCTATGAATTTATGTAGTTAGATAGTGGAAAACTCAATACACCAGGTTTTTCAAACACAGTTTCCAACTCCATTTTATGTGTTTCCAACTACCCTTTTGTTATAGGGAACCAACTCACCAAGAAGGAAAAAGACCAAGTCACATACTTGTTAATTAAGTATGAAAATGTGTTCGCATTCTCAATGAAAGACTTAGGTAGGTGTAAGACCATGTAGTTATCTATAGATCTTATGGATGAGACACCCATCTATTGGAGGAGGCATAAGTTGAGTAAACATGAATGGGAATTAGTAGATGAAAGATGCAAAAAGTTCCATGAGGTTGGTCTTATTCAGCCATTAAGTTATAATTTCACGGCCACTATAGTAATGTCGGCAAAGAAGGATTCATCTATATTATGGACTGTGAAAAAGATGTGCGAGGATTATAGGCCTTTGAACCTAGTTACACTTTAGGACATGTACCCATGCCCATCCCTGAAGAACTGTTTGATAGCATTGGAGACTTAAACATCTACACAATTATGGATCTAAGGCAAGGCTTTAACCAAATTATGTTCATTGCAAAGGATCGCAAGAAAATGACATTCCATGGAAGTAACAAGTTGTGGGAATGGCTTGTGATGCTTTTTGGATTAAATAATGCATTTGTCTTCTTTCAATGAATCATGGACTAGATTATTGAAAGGGAAATTTTTTTGAACTGCTACATAGATGACATCCTAGTGCATAACAAGGGACTCCTACAGCACTTGGCTCATTTTGAAGAATTATTCAAGAGGCTCCATGAAGTTAATATGAAGATCCATCCTAAAAAATGCGAATTTGCTATCACCTTAATAGTTTACCTTGGACATAAAATTTTGTTACATGGTATTATGGCTCATTGGGCCAAAATAGTAACCATTTTGGAGATGACCAATCCTACTGATGTTCAGACTTTGAGGAGTTTCATTGAACTATGTAATTATTAAAGGATTTATGTCCAAGACTTCATTACTATTGCTCATCTTCTCTATGCATCGTTAAAGAAGAATCTTCCTTGGACATGGAGTGAAGAGGTTCATGAAGCTTTCAACACATTCAAGGAAAAGCTTTCAGAATTTCCCATTTTGAGAAGACCTGATTTCATCAAAGTTTTCATTCTACACATTGACTGGAGTGCTCTTGGTATTGGTGTTATTCTTGGCCAACTTTGATGAGGATGGCAAGGAATATGTTATCACCTATACATCCCGAAATAATAATAAGGCTAAAAACAACTACTCTTCATATGAGGGGAAATGTTTGGCTATTATATGGGCCATTATACATTTTAGGCCCTATATTTATGGCACCAAGTTCACTTTGTATATTGACCACTAGCTTATCAAGTGGTTGATGACCAATGATAAACTTACTGGTGCTTGTTGGGTGCTTATATTTTAGGAATATGAGTTCAAGGTTATTCATCGACCTGGTATTACACATCAAAACGTGGATACCATGTTGCAAAGACCCTTCGTTACCTCTGAAGATTTATTAGAATCCAGGCAAAACTTCAACATATTCTAATAGTACATGTATCTTATGCAGCTAATTATCTTACACTATTATAATGTAACCTGGTTGAACATCCCATTATGGATATATGGGAGGATTTGGACACTTTGAGGTTTCTTCAGCATGGAGAATACCTTCCCCAAGTTACATAAAGTCATCGAGATCGCATATAACAACGATCCAAATGTTACTCAGGGAGGGACAATCACCTCGTCTGATGCTTACCACAAGGCGATAGAATGGTTCCTCCACCACATGAACAATTGGGTTTTATTTCGAAGGTACACTCAGAGCTTGGACACTTTGGAGTTAAGCATATTTATAGCCTTTTCACTCTTCATTACCATTGGAAAGGTATGTATGTTCAAATCCAAAATGTCATTGTTAGGTGTGAACAATGTGATAGAATGAGAACTTCCTTCTCCTCTCAACATCTCATGCTTTTCCACTCCTTATTCAGGGCATGTTCTATCGCTGGTCATGTGATTTAGCTAAAAAGTTACCATAGACCTGAATGGGTAATGTCTACATCATGATTATGATTAAGCATTTTTCAAAGTGGGTTGAACTTGTTGCACTGCCGGACAAGTCATCACACAACACCAACCAACAGGTCTTAAATAGGTTTGGGGCTTGTGCTGAGTGCCTTATTGATCAAGGATCAAAATTCAAAGGAAAATTCCAAGACTTACTTGATCATGCTCTCATTGACCATCACCAGACTTCAAGGGATCATTCCCAAGTTGATGGCCTTGTAGAAAAAATGGTTCAAACCTACAAAAAGGGACTTTGGAAATTTTGCCTCATTGGGAACAAAGAAGATTGGGACCTAGCCCTACCTTACATCGTTATGGGTTACATGATGTCCAAACACATTTCTTTGTTTCATTTCGCTCCTTACTTTCTATTTTTTGGGAGACATCCCATTCCACCCTTTTCCATTGCTGCTCAAATGGACCAGGTTGATGACTTGAATTCCCTAGCCACTTCGGCTAAGGTCATTGCAGAAAGGGTAGCTATATTCAGGAAGGTTATGCCCATGGCCATGGAGAACTTGTCCATTGCACAACATTGAGACACTTTACGGTACGCACACACACCAGGTGGTAATTACAAACATAAGGTGAGACAATTTAATGTTGGTAACTTTGTGTATCTCCAACGGCAACGTAATGATACTCTAAACATTTCTTCCGGTTGCACTATTTTGAGGATTAAAGCAATCAAGCCTTCAGGTGTGTTGGAGTTGCAAGGAGCTAACGAACGCACAATTTAGGATCATTCCAAAAATTATGTGCCCTACCACTTGCCGAATTTGGATCCTACCATCATCACGTCGATTTGGATTCCTCCACTTGACTATCCATGTTAAGTATGTCAAAGGACATATGATGCTAATCAGATGCTGCTTTGCGATAATTGTGATGGTGGATACCATCTATTCTGCTTCAAACCGAAATTCACTCAAGTTCCTGCCGGCATTTGGTACTGTTTATCATGTCCTCCTGTAACACCTTGATTTATACTCAGACCATGCCACACTTTCCCGACTTAGGTTTGGGGGGGATACTTGAGAATTTCATCTCAACCTCCTCTTGTGCATTGTATATATACGTGCATGCATCTTTTTTTGGTTAATTAGTTTCTACCTTTGACTGGTTTTAATCTTTTTGTTTAGTAAAGTTTATTATGAATTTACACCCTTCATAGTTATGACATTCTTGGTGCGAGAATGTTATGGAAGCCCAAAGAAGCAAGAATTTTAAAAAAATTTATGGATCAACCAGTGTAATTTGGTAAACATTCGCGGGTAAAAAATGTTATGACAAGGTGCTAAATGAAGAATTTTAAAGAATTTTAATGTGCAAAATGAAGAATGTCATCACTAGGATACCCTTACAACACTGCATGTCACGACACTACATGTCACGACATTCTATGTTTCTAATGTTTGTGCCATCAACTTAAAAAGCTTAGCTCTTCCAAGCTTTCCTACCTTGTTCCTCTCCCCTACTCATTTACATGTAAAAGGCCTTTACCACTATTTTACAAAATCTTCACCTCCTTTACCTTCTTTCTCACATACCTTTTGAATTATTATTTTCAAAATGAGATTTAATATTTAAATATTTAAATAATTTCACAAAAGTTATATTTACAAAATAAATATTAAATTAATCATAAACCTCTCCACCTTCTTTACCATTGTTCTTACCTTTTTTTTTCTCACATATGCCTATGTAAATTTCTTTTAATGAAATTAAAATCAAACTTACATAATGCAAAGAAAGATATGGATGAAATTACATGAAAAATGTGAATATGGTTGAAATCAAATATTGAAATGTTTTAGATGTGCTTTGTGCAAGTCCATGTTCAACTCTTTTAGAATCTAATGAGGATAAATCTAGCTTAAACAAATCGAATATATAATAGAGTTATCAATAAAGTCATGCCCTGTTGGGTCTGAGTTGCACCCCTCATTTGATGCTTCACCCACTCCTGGCTGTTGTCCACAAAGTCATGAAATGTTATTAAATAAGTGTATGAAATACTGAGACTCAGGATTAAATGCACCAGGCTCGAGATCATTTATATCTACAGTACACATAGCAGCAGTGATTGGTGGAAAGCGTTGGAAAAGAAAGGACAGGGCAAACTCCATTTAGCACCAAATTTGCTGCTAAACTGAGTTTCATGCCCCCTTTCAGCCCAGTGTATCTTTTTTTTCCCCCTTTTTTTTTTGAAATCTTATCCCCCATGTGACCAAATACAGCGTTCCGGTGCCATCTTTGCCTGGCTTTACGGACAACTTTAATCTCAGAATTTCAATCAAAAATTGAACAAAACGCAGTCAAAATTAGTTCAAATTTTCATAATTAGAACTTTAGTGGGATCAACTTCCTTCAATCAAAATCCATTTGAAAATGGACCAAGATCTGACTAAGATTGACTTGGCTTTTAAGAATTGACATTGGATTAACCTCATTAAAATCAAATAGATCATTTCAAAATTTCAATCAAAATTGGATGAAGTTGAGCTGAAATTAGTCCAACATCCCCTAGAAATTGAAGCAGGTTTGGTTTTTTAAAAAAACAGAAATCCAACCAACATTAATATTTCACTACACAAGATCCATGGTTCGAAAATGTACCTGCAATTGACCTGGCTTAATTGAAATCCATCAACTTAAATCTAACCAAGATTAGTCCACAAATGGTCCAACATCTAATTGGGATGGATTTGGTTTAAACAAATTCAATAGATTGTAAACCTTCAATGGAAATTGCACAAAACTGAATCCAAGCTAGTCCACTATTAGACCAAAACTAATAAACAATAATATCATTTATATAATTATTTTCACGATTTATAAAAAAGGTTGATTATTTGATTACACCCCAACTCCCCCCTAATGTGAAAAACTATTCGAAAATGCCATCACCTAGGCCAAAAATTATTTTAACAGTTGAATTTGCCCTAAAGACCAAGCCTATCATGCAATGCACACAAATTAGTTGGAAAATAATCAACTAACACATATCAAAACATTGTGCTAAATTAATGATGCCTTTCTTCCAATCTAAAACAAGGCATCACAAAGAGGCTGGCCCTGCCAATAGATAAGATGTCGTACATCTAACTACTGTGTCCACAGTTCTGAACACCACAAAAATGTGTTCCAATCTAAACACTTTCACCAAAGAAAGCGGTTCACCTAATGTGAAACCAGTTCTAATAAGGTAAAACTTTTAAAAGTTGGATCCAATGTGATAGTCCTTAGGGCCGGGGCCTAATAAAATATCCAAAATTGGGCCCTGTTTTCTGAAATGGCCTCTGGGTTCTTCCACTTTCTAAGCATGTGTGCACATACACTAAAAATCTGGGCAGAGGCTTCTATTTGTTAAATTGGTAACACTTTTTGTGTCAGAACGTGTCACTATGCTACATTTTGTTTCCTAGTCAATAGGCCGATGTCAATAGGTTGAGCTCTAGGAAGGAAAGGTTCATAAGTAGGTCTTAAACTAATCTAACGAAGTACTAAACAAGCATAGGTAGTATGTAGGAACTCTTTTGCCATTCAAAATCCGTGAAAACCGAACTAATTGGCAAGTACCAGCCTTTACAAATATGTAGTTTTGAATAAGGCCACTTGATAATTGGAATTCCAAAACATCATTCTCTTCCATTTGAGGTAGGGTTGGGTAAGGAAAATATATATTGTAACCTTTAACCATTTTGAAATAATTCTAGTGATATTTATTGATTTTTCAGTCTTTCACTTCAGCTCTACAATCACAATTTTTTTAAAAAAAATGAATATGATAAAAGTGAAAAATTAATAATTCAACATATTATTGCAAATATGTACTTATGACAATGAAGAAGGTATTGATAAGTAAGTTACATAAATACAGATCCCCACTGATTTTCATCTTTGTGATGTGTGAGAAACACCAAAACCAAAGTTTTAAAAAAGAAATCTGAGTGTAATAGGTGTGGCAAGAATCCAACGTCAAAATGCAACATAAATGGTGACAATGTAATGATTTGGCCATTCAAACTATCACCCACATGCAACCTTGTGGCAACACTCTCTCCCAAAAACTTTAAGATTCTCTTAGTTCAATGATGTATTTATCAAAAAAAGGTCATTTTTGTGATTTTCGCCTTTCAAACGTGGTTATCCATAATTTTGGTGTTTTAAAACACAAAAAAAAATTGCAAATAAATGACTAGATTAACGATTCATTTTTAATCATAATTATCACTTGCAACTTGTTACAGAGTCTAATCACTTTGAACAAGTCACATAAAATTATAATAAAAGACAATAGTACATGGCACCAAGTTGCAATGGTAGTCGCATAAAGATGCAATTTACATGAACTTTTCATCCATCTAAATTAGCATACATGACATCCTCATTTTGTGATTGGTTTAACAATTCAACAATGTAGTCGCATTATATATATATATATATATATATTCTATTTTTATATAATGTTAATTCATTAAGTTCAACTTGTAACATGTTGACATGTGTGATTTCATAAGTTAAGTTTAAAAAATTAATTTAAGTTGTTAAGTAGGCCAACTATAATGCTTAGTTAAAGCCTTCCTAATAGGTTCTTAACCTAAGTTAGTTGTGTATGTAAAAAATATTTGGTCAACATTCCAATTTTGACCACAACCTATGTCATTTGTGACAATTGATCTTTGAACCCTAAAGATGGAGATCAATTCCTTTATCACCAAGCCACCCCACTTGTTGTGACAAAAAAATCATATGCATTTTATTTAGTTTACTTCATTTAAAACATTACACAAAACATTATTTTTTTATCTTTAATATCTTATAATGATTTTGTCCAAATGATAAGATTAAAGTTTAAACTTAAACTTTTTTCCAATAATGTACAAAAATATTTTTTTCCTTTAAAAAATATAAATTGGTTGAAAAAATTTTAATTTCATTATTGAATATAATCGCAATGACCATTTCATGGAAAAAAAAAATTCAATCACATGATACACACACACACACACAATTTTATGCCTTCATTTGATTCTAAAAATTATACTATACAATTTTTTTGATATATCATAATTTTGTTAATAGAAATTTAATTTGAATGTGTGATATATAATTCTTTCATAAATAATATTTATAAATGGATCATAAGTAAATTCTAATAAAAGTATAATAAAATATCTTGTATTAACTATATTATTTTTGATATAAAAGATTAACTTAAATAATCAATTTTAATTTTAAAAATCTATTAATAACACATAATTATTTGATTTTATGGAACTATAAATTTTATTATGTTTACACATATAATGTCTTAATTTTCACTTTAAATAATTATTTTTAAAATGTGAAAAATTATCTGAAATGGTGAAGATTCCTTGTAGTAAAATTAGGTTTTTGGGAACTTTTGGCAAGGTAGTCAATTAGTAAGTTTTTTGAAATTTTGGGTATTAATATTATCATAATTATGGCTGAAATGGTAAAGGTACTATAGTAAATGACCATTTCAAAAACAACCTTTTCTTTTTAAAAGTGGGACCTTCTAGTACCTACCAATTACAAGCCCTAAAATGGGGGAATTTTCAAAATAAGGACCTAGGATGAAACAATAGCCATGTTTAACACTAAATTCTAGGAATGTCCTTCATTGATTACCAATTGTAAAACACAAAGTGAATAATATTGTGAACCAAAATATAAAGTACACCAAGCTTTTTATCTTTGTATTTTGAAAGCACCTCCCTACATGAAAGATTCCTTTGTTAGTTGAAATACCCTTCCATTAATGCAACACAAACCTTTTGTGACGCAAAACTAGGGTTGATGAAACCCTAGATGGATGAAACATAATCACATCAATCGTTGAAACCCAAAAAACAACAATTTTTTGGCAATTTATGGTGATGGGGAAAAGGCCTTTGTGGATTGTTAGCTTTGCATTTTTGTTTCTTTCTTTTCTTATAGGTTATGAGTGATGATGTTGTTATGGGGATTTGTCTTTTCAACAATGCTAGGCATTGGGTGTTGTCTTCTTATTTATGATGTTGAATGTGCACTTTATTTTTCAAATGGTGGACATGTCACCAAAAAGGAAGGGAAACAATTTGTTTCCAATTGCAAATATTCATCAATAAAAACAACTAAACATTAAACTATAGAACCCAACAAGTCTTGATATCATAAACATTCAAGGACATCATATAAAAATTAATTAAAAACCTAAATCTATATTATGGGCCATAAGGGATCACCACATTCTAATTTCACTCTCAATGAACCCAATTGGTCATCTATGCGACAATTACATAAATGATTTAACATCCCCAACTTCCTTAAACCACATCCCTAGAAGTCAAAATATAATGTTTCCCAATGCACATTTTAGCTTAGAAAGTTTGGACCAAAAAAAAACAATGATCCCATATGGACCATCAACATGAATTCCTTTCTCACACCTATATCACTCTTCAAAATTAATGCTTCTCCCTTGGAGCTCTCAGATTAGTAGGTAATCTCTGTCAATATCTCAAAATGATTCCTTTCTCCCACATATATTCCCACAATCACATTATCAAGTTTGAATTTGGATTGCGACTAATAGTATTCACAAAAATTCCTAGTGTGCTTCATCATCTCTTTTAATTTGACCCTTAATTTTATTTCAACACTTAAGTCCCTCCTCTAAACCTTATAGCATAGCAAAATTGCATAAATCCAAAGGCATAACAACATTTATTCACAACTAAACATTCTCCCCAAATTATGTATTTGAAGTTCACGAACCCATTCACTGATTTCTATGACAAAGAAAGCCCAATAATGAAACAAAGGAAAAAACATTTAGCTATGTCATTTGGTGCTTTAGACTAAAAAAAGGCCTATTTTGAAAAATGTCCCCTAATTTTTGAACCTACATTTTTGAGCTTTCACCCTTGACAAACTACAACCTCAAATTAAGGGATGTCTTCCTCTATATGTAATTGGACTTGTCATTTTGGATTAACAACAATTCTTTTATTTAAACCATATCAAAAAATTACAAATATAACATGCCTTCTTAGTTTTTTGTAATTTGATGCAAAATGCAAGAGTTTTGGAAGAAGATGATGCATTGGAAGACTTGTCATTTTGAAATTTGTACTAGGTAATAATTTTTGTTTTAAATGATAATGAAAATTTTAAAAATATGACATGATTTCTTAATTGAGTCATAAAGACAAGAATTTTAAATATTAGTGCAAAAAGACTTCTTTCATTAAATTTTTTTTTAAAGGGGGGGTTATGTACTTGAAATCTAGAAAGTTTTTTGGCCCCAAATGGAAAACCTTGGTCTTTAGACCTTAATCATCATAAATCATTTGATAAAGTTGATTTAGCCAAAGATGAAAGATGAGAAATGACATTAGGTACATTTTCAACATACAATATTAACCTCACAACACGTAAAACCCAGTGTCATTTTATAATGTAAATCCTCTCATTTCAATTAAGTTAAACAGTTAGATTAGGTTGGTTAGCCAACCATCAGTTTAGCTTTATTATTTCACCACACCACAAAGGTGGCATCCCCTATAATAATAAAAATTTGAATAAAATGTTTATGACAATATCCACTATGCTAAAACTTGACATCTATGATTGTGACAAATATGATTAGTAACCATTTCTAGTCATATATGCCATGTTATTGTGTCTAGTTGTATTTTTGTAACCATGGATATGATGACTACGTGACTAAAAATTTTCATGGATAAGAATAATATGTAAGTAAAAATCTTCTTCCTAAACACCATATAATTATTTAATAATATTCAATTTCAAACATTAAAAACAAGTAAAAGGGAAAAAATAAAAGGTAGACATATGTACCTAGTAAGCATATTATAAACTTGTAAATGATTAAACACATAATTATTACACAAGTACATAACTAATACCTTATAAATTTTAAAACTTTTGTCTTAGAATCACTAATTATTTAATGTGAATTTCTAGATAGTGACTAAAACAAATTTTGGAGATTTTTTTTTTCATTTAAAAAGAAATTGCCAAAGTTGTTAAAACATATAATTAAATAAAAAATTGATGCTTGTAATATAATTAAATGATGTAAATTGAAACTTTTCTTCAGAGGTTTATTTAAATGAATATTATTGTATATATATTGATATTAAGTAATGAAATATATTCTTATTAATGATATCCAAGGATTTTTTTTAAAAATCCACATGCATTGTTTTTCATGTTTCCATGTGGTGGGTAGCAAAGAATATATAATTTGATCTAAATTAATAATTTATCAAAATATTTGGTCATACAACTTGGATTTATATATATATATATATATATATATATATATATAATATCACATTCAATGAATTGAAATTTTTAGAAATAAAATTAGATTTACTATTCATAATAAAATTTATGAAAATTAAAAAAAAGTGTATAGATTAATAATTATGACATTTAAATAGTTTTTTTATAATTAAAAATGAATATATCAGATGGTAATAAATACAACATTTATACCATTTTTATTGATTCATTATATTTTTAAAAGGTGGGAAAATATTATATATATATATATATATACACACATTCATACCCTACTCATAACCTTACCTACCTATCATACTACTTACCCTACGTATTTATAGGTAGGTAGGCAGGACTCATATATATACATACCAAAAAAACCATGTTGATTTATAAGTTGTTTTATGAAATAAAAATAAAAATAAAAATCTTCAAGGTATCATTCTTGTTCAAATGTATGAAATAATGGATTCAAATGCATTTTCAATCAAATTATTTGATTTTTTGTTAAATTTCTTTCAAAGATGTGTAGATCTTGGAAAAACTTTAAGAATGAAATTTATTTCTTTTCATTTGGACAAAGTATGAAAAAAGAAATAATGGTCAAAGTTGAGTACTTTTGCATGTGACAAAGGATGATGTGAGATAATGTTGTAAATTTATCCCATATCCTTTGTCAACAAGTTCAACTTTGAAAACTATATACGTAGGTGAAAAACTATTGGTGTGTGCACAATATATGCACCAAACATATTCAAAATGAAAATATTAATTGTGATGAGCCAATAAAAAAGGCTTGTCACCAAAATAAAAAAGGATCCTACTTACCTACCTACTTACGCCTACCTACCAACCAAATGGCTAGATTAAATTGAAATATATATAATATTTGATGGCATTTACAACTACGAACCCAATCATGGGTGTAGTCATATTTGCCATGTTTTGGCATAGTGATCCAACAAAATGGGGTTCAAAGGGTTTGAACTTTGAAGGGTTGGAAAAAGAAGTTATCTTTGGCTAAAAGGTCGAAATAGATGTTGTAAAAAAAAGCTCACAAGTGTAGAAGATTAATTTTATTTATTTTTTTTTTTTTTGACACAAATTGGAAGAATGCATTACGAGGCAAATATAAATACAAACTAACTAGGGGAACCAACCTCAATGAACAACACACCTCACAAACAACGAAAGTTTGATTTCCTAGGTATGTGGTAGGGCCATTTCATTTCCTACCATCTTTGGCACACAAAGTATGATGAGGGCATCATGATTTCTAAAGTGAAGAGTTCATATTTAGTGAAGGGCATTTTCACAATCTTGCAACATCTTTTCCCATTTTATTTTACCATAATCTTAAAGTCCCTCCCACACACATTAGCTACAAGCTTCATGTCCTCTCACATACAATTGTTAAAAATTATATCATTCCTTTCCAACCATATGCATCACAATGCGACCTCTTTGAGTAGGGTCTAAATTAAGTTGAATTTGTAAAAATTTCTTAAGCTACCTTTTGTTGAATAGGTAGTGTTCTATTTGCAACCCCTTCAATGGTCTTTCCACATTAATAGGGTACATCAATTGATGCATGAAGGTTCGTGTTTGTGACCATGTTTTTCACTCTTTTTCACACTCTTAGAATTTGTACATATGGTTTATGGTACCTTGAATCTTTCTTCATTTTTGTCTTTAGCAACATAAAATACACATAAAAAAAAACATCTCCATTTAAACTATGTGTCACATATGTAACTACAAAGAAGTGACATTAAATTAGGTGAAAGTATATGTCGAGTAACATCCATTTGTTGTATTAAATTTATAAAAATATCATTCCCAGAACATTTCTAAAAAATGAACTTAAAAAGTAAATGAAAAGTAGATTTGAAACTGATTAGTTTATTGATTGTTCAAACCTACTTTTTCATTAAAAACTTTAATCAAATAGATGTGCACAAATTTATAGTATGAAGATCATCATCTATTTTAACAAGCCATCAATTTTTTTCTATTTTTAAATATTGAACCCTACTTGGCAATTACTTGAAACAAAAAGCCCACAATCAAAACTAGACATCAAAAGTTACTAATATTTTTAAAAAACTACTTGAAAGCTACTTTTACAAGTTGAAGTTTCAAAATTAATGCACATTAGTGTAAAAACATCTTATCTTTTATCAATCAAGCAAACAAATTAAATGTTTCCTAATTTTATGATGACTTTAATTGTTATTTAAAATTTGTTTGATGTAATTTTGACAAGGTCAAAAGGTTGTTCACTTTATCTTTGTTACACCCTCTTGCCTCTTTAGTTTGATATATCTAGGAAGTAATGGTTTTCATTTTTCAAGTATGGATCTTAATATAAATTGGCTATCACTTATGAGCTTCCTTCTTTTCTTGGGCAAATATTCCTTGAATGTCCCCTATAATTCTCATTTCCAACAATTTGGATCAAAATCTAGTTTGGTAAAAAGTTCATACAAAAGTAAAAAGGCAAGACTGTCTTTGACATCTACCACCCATATTTTTTGGACTTTTCCTTGGACCCTTTACAAGGGATGGGATGCGCTACAAAGCTTTCAATATTTTGCCAACCCTATATGCATGAATTTCATTGGGAATGTCTTGGGTTTATATACACTCTTCACAACCAAGTGCAAATTTTTGTGTGGTGCAAAAAATCATGTTTGGTTGTTTGTTGGAGTTTTTCCTCATACACCCTTATCCATTCATTAAGATCTATGGATGTTTGCGGTTGCTAAAGCTTTGTAGTCTAACATTCAAATATGTTTTCAATCAATCTTTTCCAAATGCATTTTTCATTGCCATTAAATCCAAATATGTTTTTTGTTATTTTCCAAATGAATAAACTTTCTAGCGTTCATCTTAATTCAAATGTTCCAAAGCTTGGTTTCATGTGTCAAAACACCAAGCGTTAACTAGGAGTGTTGGTCTTCTTTAAAGGTGTGTTATGGGCTCAAACTATTTTGAACAAGTCATGGCAAGGGCTAGTGGGATGGGGTTGCATCACATGTAAGGAATGCTTTCCAAAATGAACAAGTGAAACCATTGGATCTACAAAGTTATAAAATGTTGTAGATGTGTGCAAATTTTTGCAAGCAAGTATGGGCAAGACATCTTGTTTACCCTAGAGCTCAGTGGTAGGTAAAACAATACTTCCATAAAGTTAGGTTGGGGGATGCTGATTGCACTCATGGATATGAGGCACACAAAGTTAATGGTAGTAGATCAAAACGTGTAATTCAGTCTGTTTCTCATTTCAATAGGACCTTATTACATGTGCGTGAATTGTCCTACTTTTGTAAATTTTGTGTAGATGGCAAAAATGGACCTTGTGACAATTGTACCCATATACAACCTTGGGACCTAGTGGCATTAGAACCTTGTTCACCTTTGATGCCAAGTGTGATTTAAAAGTGGATGATATGCGGGAAGTCTTTCAAGATGGAGAATTATTGACAACTTGTTTGGAAATTGGTGATTATTTTGCTATTATAGATAATGACGACATAAAAACATCTAGTGTTGGGTTTTGGATTTTAATGTTCACAAAGAGGTTGCATGTGGTAACATTGGAGAGACATGTAGATGCTTATGGTTAGAAGTTTCTTTTATGGTAGTCAAGTTATTATTGGTAAATACTTCAAACAACAAGGTAAGAATCCGTACTCATATGTCCAATGTGACAAAGGCAAACTATACATTTATTGCCATTTGAGTAGGGTAGTGAAATTCCGAATGGTGCAAAATTTTCACAAACAAAAAGGTGGCAAACTTGTCTATCAACTTCCAAGACTACTTTATTTGAAATACAATCTATAATCCAAAATGTTGAAGATGAATGATCTTTATAGATCTATATGTAGTAGTTGGATTAAAATTAATAGTGATTTTGTGGAACAACTTTTGTGGCTATGCAGTTCATCAAATATTGTTCGATTATGGTTTTTGAAGGTTGGAAGGTAGTTGTCAAGGGTTTGAAGGTTGAAGGTTGGTTCTAATGGTATGAAGTACCCATCATTATTTAAGGTTAGGGTTTCAATTTCATGGTTTTGATTCAAAGAACTAAGAGGTGTTTCAGTTAAGGTTAATTTTTATCATGAAAAGGGGGTTAGGGTTGTTGTTTTTTTTGTACAACTTGGTGTTCAAATGATGGAGGTCATTGGAGTAGAATTGTGTTGCTGCACCAATTTAGGGCAATTCAACATCCACATGAGTTTTAAATGATGCTTGACATGTAAGTTATGGGTATTTGTTTTTCAAAATTGTAAACAACTTGAATTTAACTCATTAGAAATTCAATGAATCCACTATCACCATCATGAAAATAAGGTTAGGTTGTAATTTTGTTTTGAAAGCGGAACCTAGTTCTCATCATATTAATTGTCATGAGAGAGGGTATTACATAATCAAATACCTAAAGGAGAAGGCATGATCAAAGTTGCTTGTAAAGGTAAATTTTTGCATGAGCCTAGAACCTGAACCTAAAGCCTAAAGTTGGAACTTGAGATGGTAAAATGTTTTTCCCTTATACAATAAAACCCAAAAATTTAATCACAAAATGAAAGTTATACATGTAAACCTAGAAGTAAATATGAGGATGGATGTAAACATCATCCTCATTATGGATAAATATTTTTTTCATTCATCCAATGTATGGATGAAAACATTAATTGAATTTACATGTTTATAATATATAAAACTTCCATCAAAATTATGGATGAATGTTTTATTTTATCATTATATTCTTATCAATGAAACTTTCTTTCCCCTAGTTTTAATTAAGTAGAGCTTCATGAAGCACAATTTAATTCTATATGATATAACATTTGTTGAATAATATAATGTAAATTCCATTATAAATGTATTTAATGGCTATGGTTTTAAATGCCATAATTTTCAATAAGTCTTAATTATTACTATTATCATGTTAACATCCATCCCATGGTTGTTTATTTTTTATTATTATTTTATTTTCTTTTCTTTCTAGGCAAGCTAACCCAAAGTTGTTAACAACATTGGATTTTTTTTTCATCTCCAAAGGTGCCACAACTTCCATCAAATCTAACTAATGTTGTTAACAACAATGGGTTTTGAATGTTTTAGATATATTTAAACTATTTATTATTATTGATGACAATGGGTTTTTAAAATTCAGTTTCAAGCACGTTAATTGGTTTTTTTCAAACAACCTATTATCATAGATGACAATGGCGTTATTTTTAATAATTGTTTATTTTCAAAATGCCCATATATAATGTTCTTGACAACAATTGGGGGAGGGGGTTCACATTCATCCCATGACAATATTTTTTTAATTACTTAACATTATTGATGAAAATAATCTTTTAAACAAAAATTTCAAGATTATTTTGATCCCATCATCATATTTTCCCCTATAATTACATTATCCATCATTATTAAATTACATTTAGTTTGAAATATTAATACTTAGACAACAAATGAAGATGGATATAAATCATTTTTAACTTATTTATTTTACAATCATGGATGAATTTCACCCAATGATTTATTTATTTAATCCAATTCATAGATGAAATTCATCCATGCAAAAATGATAGTCATCCATATGAAATCATTCATCTATGGACACATTCATCCATGTAGGTGGATTAAAATCAAATGGATTAAACTACAAGCTCTAACCTCATAAGCAAGCCATCTTCATTGGTTGTTACCTCTACCCAAACCAAACCCATGGTGTGATGTTGTGGAGTTTCAAAGATTTCAAAGTTTTTTGACGGTAACTTCCAATATCACTTTGAATCTCATTGTTGTGACATTCATTTTTAGAACTAAAAACCACATATAATATTAGGGCTTATGGTTTAACTTGTTAAGTGGTTAGATAATGACATTGATGACCTAAGCTAATTAGAATAGAATTTCATTTTGTTTATGTGCCTTTCTAGCCTAAGCGAACTTGGCTAAATTGGTTAGATTGTATATGTAAAAAAATATCATATTTTAGTATTGGGTTGCATTCCTTGTCATTGTTAAGTCTACATATGCAATATATGGTGATCCAAGATGGACCTAATGATGAAGTTACATGTTTATGTTGAACAACTTTTACAAAATGCAAAAGTGATGGAAACCTACCTTTGTCCAAGGTTAGTTAACATCCACTCTAAGCTTATTGTAATTGCCCCAAACAATTCCTAATCATCCATAAGCACCACAATTTTATCGAATATATAATAACCCTTGGTAAAACAAAATGGTGATCTTAACTTAGTTATAGTGGATATTTAAGTTGGAATTTTTCAAATGTTATCACTTTAGATGGATAGAAACTTCTACACATTATTCATCATCTTATTTGACAAACACTTACATAATATTTGGGATGGTAAAACAACTTGTGTTGGATGCCATTATAATTAAGGTGTTGATTACAGTCTTTGTGGCATTAGTGTAGTTATAGATTTTAACAAGGAATGAACATTATTTGACTATAAGTGCCCAAATGGTATGTATGGCATTCATACTTAATGGTGAGTATATGTTTGATTTTTTCCAATTGTTGCATGATCCTAACATGCTGCATGTAGAAGATGAAAATTGCTGGTGCAATTGCCCTTAAAGGTCAAAGGTTCAATTCCTTTTTTGGTATATTCTCAAAAAACACATAAATTGTAGTTGATTATTTTGTCATACAACAAATGTGTGTGGTTTGTGTTTCAAATCAACAAATGACCTTGGCAAACTATTGTATTTGTGCAAAAACACACTATGGTATACCAAAATGGGTAGTTTAAAGTCCATTTTCAAAGTCCATTTCCAATTTTTTTCACATATAAACATTTAAATCATGTTGAAGTTAACATTTTTTTCCAAATCCAAATTCATGTGCTTCTAATTTGAACCTTTCCAAAACATCTCTATAAATACCGGTCTTGGAAAATTCAATTTAAATATTTAAATGAACTTTGTGAGTTTTCAGGTCTTCATTTTCATTCTTAAAAAAAGGAAAGAACTTTTTCTACTTGATTTTTTCATCTTAAGTATTATGAGCCTACAAAGTAGGAGCCCCCAAAAATTTTGAATGTCTTTCAAATCCACTAAAAGAAAAAAGTTCATAACAATTTTTTTTTAAAACTATGACATTAGATGTGGCCAACATTGTACAGTCCATTTTTCATAAAGTATTGATCTTTTTGGTGTATTTTTTTTCAAAGTTAGAATGATTGGAATATATGTTTTGATTTTTCAACTCATATTTTTAGGATTTTTTAAATGCATTTGAGTTATAAAAGCTAAGAGTTGACAAAGCCATAAAAACTACCGTTGTGACTTCCATAAAAGCATATTATAGTGTGTTTTTACCCATTATTACTAAATTAGTTACATGAAGTAACTTGGAATTTGAACACAATGTTAAATTCAAGTTTTGAAGATTGCACTTACTAATTCAACACAAGAAAATTTCAAGGAGCTTAAATCAACTTCACATTGCAAAATTCATGACCTTATTACATCATTGGAAGGAAATGTATAAATAAAGAAATTCAAAATTGGTCACAAAACCTTAACCCACCATCCATATGTGTAGCTCTCTTTTACTTTTTAGTTGTTCTTGATTTCTTAGGCTTTAGAGTTCCAACTATTAGTTCATCTATTTCAATTTTTCTAGGGGAGACAATGGCAATTACATGACAAACATTCCTTTTACCCTTCTTCCCTTCATCCATACCACCTTGAATTTGATTAAGGGAAAAATAGTTTGGGATGTCAAGCTCCTTTAAACCACTTTAGGTAAATAATATTACTTTTGAAAAGGAATTCAACTTCTCAGTATGAGTATCCAATTCATCAAGGGTAGCTTTTCTAGTCACCTTCTTGTCTACAGAAGGTTCATTAATTTCTTTCTCATCATCAGAACTATGAGTTGAATGACTCCAATATGTGTACTTTATATTCTTTACTTCCTTTGGTAACATTGTTCAAAAAAAATGAACCAATGCAAGTCTAGTGCCCTCACTTTTAGATAAGTTGGTTCAATTTTGAAATCAAAATTAACCTTTTTTTCCCATTTATTTCCATGCTTGTATTTGAAGACTTTTCAATTTTTACAACTACCAACTGTTTCTTGTGGTTAAATTCAAGCTTCAGCATGATTTTGTTGTCAAAAGCAATAGCCAAGTTCAAGTCCTTGAATGCTAGCCTTTCGAATCCTTCAATAGGATGATCATGGTGTTTGGAGTGTTTGAAGGGGCTTGTAATTTTGCCTTTTGGATCATAATGCGTATGAGACCAATCTTGGACATCTGCTTCACATACTAGGCACTTTTTACATGGCTTGGATAACATGCAATTGTAGTAGCAAGTGCAATGTTGGAAATTCTAACACATTCAAGTTCAAAAACATATTTAGGGTTTTTGTATGTAGTTTTGGAAGGAGATGACTCATCTATATATTCAAAATAGAATTGTAAATTGAGTAAAAATGATGTTACATACTTGTAGCACAATTTTAGATTTGTTGATGTTGCACATCATGCAAATAGTTGCAACCATTGTGTCCATATTGCAAGTGTAGAATTTTGTGACTAAAGAAGCATTTATGTTATCTTTTTGTAGTTCAATACATTTTAATGTAAAGGCACCCATGGGCGTGACTTTTGATTCAATCAAATCAATACCATAATAACCTGATCCCTTTGCTAGTTTATTATTCACAATGTTTGGTAAATGATCAAGAACAACTCCAAATGTTGAGCCTATACCCACCCCATCTTTTATTCCATAACCTCATGCACACAAACCATGATAGAAAATGAAAATATCATAACCTAAATATAACTTAGAGAACGTTGTCCAAGTATATGCAATATTGAAAAAAATCACTCCTCTCTTGCTTCATAACCCCATGCACATAAACAATATTTGGAAGGAAATGAATCCTAACTAGAAGGAAATTTCAATCAATTCAAGACTTTATGGAACCACAAGAACATGTTCAAGGTCCTTGTATATGCATGACTATTCTTTAGTTAGAATAAATGGACATGAATTGTGATCTAGGACCTAAGGAGTTGGATAAGTCTAGATTGGACATGAAGTCATAGTTTAAATATGGATTCAATGACTTGTAAGACACTATGTCATTTGTAGATTGGACTCCTAATGGATTTGCTATGGACTTACTAAACACCATTCCTACGACCCATAATCAAGCTAGACTTCTGAGGCAACCAACAAAAACCTTAGGACTAACAATGGATTTACAATGGATTTATAGTAATCCATATTTACAACCCATAATAAAAAAGATTTCCATTGGACTTCTAAGGAAACCAACAAAAATCCGAAAATTCACATTGGATTTCCTGTGGATGTACAATAGTATTCCACTTTTGCAACCCATAATCAAAAGGATTTCCATTGGACTTCCAAGGAAACCAATAGAAATATAAGTCCACTAACATTGGATTCACTATGGAATTACAATATTCCACTCATGTAACCTAGAATCAAAAATATTTCCATTTAATTTTCAAAGAAACCAACAACAATCTAATAATCTAAGGATTCACATTGAACTTGCCATGGCCTTATTCTTACATACTGGACTTCTAATGGACTCGCAAGTTAAGCTTATAAACATTGCGTTAAATTATTTTTTTTCAATCCATACATCATCCATAAAATTGTAAGGTTGGACCTAAGAGGCATTGCATTAATAATTTACGATTTAAGGTTCCAATATTTAAATCAATTTGCTATCTCTTGGTTAGAATTATGACTATACAACCTTACACAATAAAGTTGACTCATGAAACAATTTCTTCATTCAGGCATGAAATAATCAACATGAAATTAACAAGAAAAGTCAATTTAGGGTTTTTAATTTGGAGCTTCAAGCAAAAATTCACATGCAACATACATCTCTTCCTTCAATTTTTGAAGCCATGACAAGTGCATCAGTGAATTAACTTTCAAGCAAGTCAATGCCTTTTCACTCAAAGGTTGAACACCAAAACATTATAACCAAGTAGGGTGAAATGCTCCCTTATAATTAGCAACTGTGTAAAATAAGTGAAAACCCACATAGTATTTAATATAAAACACATGATATGTATGGCCACAATTAACAACAATAATATCATTCTTAGGAAACCATCAAGTGCACAAACACGGTAGTTGTTGACAACAATGGTCAATTTATTTGGGCATTGTACAACATTGAAATCAAGTCTAAAATGAAAATCATGAAGCATGGTTTGGGAGTAAAACATAAACCCACCACCTTCTTGCATTTTCTTCAACATTTCTTTAAACATTATCATTTGTACTTCAAGTTGACCTATCCTAGACTTTTTCTTCTTAGACATAGTAACAAAGTCTACTACCTTGGCATTTAAATTTGCCCATAACACCTTTTGTTCTTTCAATTTTGACAATTGAAACCTTTGGCTGTTGAGATACCACTCTTTATGCTCTCAATTTACTTTGAGAAACACTTGAAGGAACCATGTTCGATCCATGGTTTATTGCATTAGATTCAAGTTGAACCTCAATATTGTCAATCTTTTGGCATAACAAACCTTCCAATCCATTAAGGTTTTGTTGCATAGAAGAACTAACTATTGATTTTCGACTAACCTTTAGAGCTTTTTTTATTAACAAACAGTTGTTGAGTAGCCAGTGCGTGCACATTTTGAAAATCCTCAAGGGTAATGTTGCACCTCCTTTCAATAGTAATCGCCTCTTTGTTGTGTGCATCAACAACATTAATCATCTTCTTCACACCTCCCAACACCAACCTTTTAACCTGCAACAAATTAGCTTCACAACCTTGAATTTCTTCCACATGCCATTTAGGGCCAATTTCTAATCTTGATAGCTTAGTGCATGTTTCAAGCTCACCCAAAACCTGAGCACATTTGTTTTTCTAAGTCTGTGCATCAAAAAATTTAGACTCATTCTTCAAATGCTTCGCACTTAGCAGTCATGGAACTCGTTTCACTTCACAAACACCACTAGTTTCCACATGTGTAACCACATTGGTTGCCTTCATCTCCCTTAACTTTGAAATATATTGCATACTTTACCCAATCAAGGTGATCCCCATGAAGCCAATGGATCACACCTCGTGTAAAACTTTTGTTCATATGCCCATTAATGACCTTGTGCTTCCTTGTGACCCTTGTGTACAACTCAAGAATGACATTCTCTACATGAACATGAACTTTTTTATCCTACCTAAATCCATTTTTTGAAACTTTGGGCCTAGGCATGTCTTTGATTTGAGAAGATTGCATGTCTTTCTTTGTCAAATTCAGCACATCAACCCCTTATGTTGTTAAATCTCTATTATCAACATACCAGGTTACGTTAAGAGCCATGCTCTTTAACCTCCAACAAGCTTCTTGGTGAGTATTCTTGCAAATTTGCAAAACAAATGCAATAAGACAAACACAAATGTGGAAACCCCTCCCTTCATTAAACTTCCTATTGAAAATCTACACAATGTAGCTACAAAAAAGCCAAAAAAAAAAAACTCTAATAAAGCAAATAGGGTTTGATCGTGCTTTGAGGTGGAGCTTGATTTAAATTATAGAGTTTCAAAATGTAAAAGGAGGTCGACAAGTATAGGTTTTGACCAATTTGATTGTGTATGAGAGGCAAAAGGATATAGGTGAATGCAAAAGTCAAATGAAATTCATAAGAAAACAGGGAAAAAAGACACTTGTTATGATTGAGCCCTTTAACATAATGTCAAAATTTTGAAAATCCCTCCAAAAACAAAGGACTCAAGGACATAAGTTTGACTTTGACTAGGTCCAAAACATGATCAAGACTATAATTCATAAGACCTAAAAGTTGTTCTTGGCATGTAAACCCGATCTTGAATATGGCCTTATGAAAGCAATCATGGGCTTAGAAGCAACATGGAAGGAAAAAAGGTACCAAAAATTAAGGAATTAATGAAGAAGAAAATGGTTGATTGGGAAGCCATGGTTGATCCCTAGATGGAGGCCATTACCCAATGATGGCATTACATGTACCACATTTTCACCTTTGTTCCATTTCTACATTATGTTTTGCCACCATTCCTGTATTGCAACAAAGAAGAGGCATCAACTATAATAGTAATGATTTGTAACATGCAAGTGGCAAAGCCATTACAACCAACACCATACACTATACTACTTTTCAAAATGTTTTTATTTGCACAAGGTGATAAACAACCAATGTGTCACCCTACTAAGGGAGGGACTTGGGAAAACTTCTTGAGATGAATTGAATTAAGCTTTAATTATGAGCCATGGTGTCCAATCAAAAAATGTTATAGGAGGAAAGGTTGTTTTATTTGCACAAATGTTTTTTCATGCCAAAAATGGAAGTAATAGGTGGAACTAAGATCTGAAATAGTGAAAAGGGATATTGATGAATCGTGGGATGAATACATTGCTTGGATACAACATGTACAATTGTGAGTAATGTAAGTAATGGTTGTGGGAAATAGGGCCAAATTCTTTGAATTGTGGTAGCAAAAGGACATTCTCAATGAAAATAATCCATTATAATAATACATCATTAATTAATTGAAATATATAGAACACCATGACAATGGTTGGATTATTCATAATTATTAAAAATTGTCCATTAATTTGCTCAAAGATTTTGGAAAAAATGTGAGTTAAGTTGAAATAAAATGTGGGTTGCATTTAGAGAGAAGGTGGGTTATGTTTGGAGAAAAATTGTCTTCAAATTCCAAAAGAAATTATTATTAAGTTTTAAAAGAAGCTGGTTTCTATTTGGTTTATTTATTTTAACATTCGAACAATGTTGAAATTTGGGTTTTTGTAAGCATTTGAAAACCAATTGCTAAAGGTGAAGAAGACCAATGCAAGTTAATGTTACACAACAAACTCTAAGAGCATAATATGTCAATAAATGAAATTGTGACATAATTAACACAATCAAAGGAGACAATAGATTTAATTTAACCATATAAAATGACTTTGCACATGATGGTAATATTGGGGGTGCCCAATTTTGTTGACAAATGCACATAAGAATTTTTTAAATAAGATGCAACAACGTTATTCAATGAGATATACCCTTGATGGATATGCCTATTGTGGCAAAACAATTTGTGGAGGAAACCAAAAGTGGTGAAATATAACCAATATTGCAAAATGAAAATGATGCATAAATTGTTGGAAACTTAAGAATTTGGAACCTACACACCTAAACATGAATGTGTTCACCATTAACTATAACTTTCTCCAAGGTTGTTTTTGCATCTGCATTAGTTTGGGTCTTCAAGTTTAGTTGAATAGAGGAGGCATCATTATTTTCAATAAATTCCATTTTAGTTCTTTCAAAAGTAGGGCATTAGACAAGTTGGGGAACACTAAAATAAAGATGGGTTTATTTATTATTGGGTTAATGGGAACATTTGGGCACCTTTTAAACTTATGGTAAACAAATTGCAACTTATTTAACCATTCCCCTCCACAATACACACACTAGAAGTCATGATGATCCTTGTCCCTATTTAATGAAGTCACATGCAGCAAAAACATCTCCAATATGAGTTCATTATAAGGTTCAAGAGTGTCTCATTGCTATATAAATCAATTAGGTGTCAACTTCCAATAATATTTTCATAATGGGGGTCCAAATTCTTTAAGGTGTACCAAAATTTTGTAACATCACCTTTTTTAAAAACTTTTTCATTGAATCTTATTTGACAGATTCAAGACATAAAATGGATAATATTGACAAAATCTAGAATTGTGATGGTTTAAAATATTGTATTGTAAAATATTTGATATTTTTATTCATTAATATTGATGGGGATCAAAATATAAAGAAAAAAAAATTCATTAAAAACTAGGTCCTTTTCATTATTAGCGGTACACCTTAAAGGATTTTCACCCATCCCTCAAACCCATTTGGCATTCCTGTCTTTTTCTTTACAACCATATTAAATAAAGTCTCAAAAACATCAAACTTTTGCCAAATTTTGATTTATGCTACTTCCTACAACAAGGTAAACCCACCACTACGTTAAAAAGAACTATTTAACAACTAATTGTACCCATAATCATGCCAAAAGAAAATGACTTTAATAAGACTTCAAGGTCATATATTGCAAGAATTTCAAGAAATTTGTTTTGCGGGTACTTTGTAATATGAATCTTACATTTTTTTTTGTTCGTTTGTAGGTTTTGAACCTTTGTCATGAATTCAAAGCTCATGAGTTCACAACACCAAATTTAGGGTTTGATATTGATGTCAACATGACTACACATCTCTTACCCATTACTGTTATAATATTAATCACCATGTTATATCGCAATGTGCATCAAATTTGGAAGAGGACAATTACATGATTAAAACTTGAAATTTTCCCATTTGGAATACTTGGATGCACACACTTGGATTGATTGATTTTGTGCACTTGAATGTGTGAACTATGATCAATGTATTTTGTGCAATGCACTTCAAAGATTGCGACCCCAACATAGCAAAACATTCAATAATTTTCAAGCATTTAGAAGAAAGAACACAAACTTTGATGCAAACTTGCAAGTTGCAACTCACTTAACATTCTTTTTGTTTTTTCATTGACATTCTACCAAATATTTTTGTTCTATGTGACTTGAGTAGTAAGGCTTTCACAATGTTAACAAATGTATTATTACCAAATTGCTAATAATGTATTTGCACATATTTGTGGAAGCACATCCATGGTAGAAGGCTCAATCTAAACAATTCCACAATAACCAAACTTGGATGGAGCTAAGAACAAAATTAAAAGTTTTGTGTTAATTTTGTGTTTTAAGAAAAAGGTCCAAACAGGTAAATTAGATTGCAAATGTACGTTGCAACATAAATGAAAAGTAATCATCGAGTATGCTTTGATATATTGAATTTAAAAATATTATTTAGTTCAAAGATTAATATGAACATTTTTTTCAACTTTGTTAAGACTTTAAATAAAAAATACATGTTTAAAGTAGGTTCAAATAAATTCATGGCAATTCAAACAAAGTTTATAGTCTACTTTATAACCTTTAAATAGGTTGTAAGTAAATGAAATATTACATTTAATTTTTTTTTGAATTAATGAGGTACTAAAATATATTTGTGATTTTTTCATTTTTTCACATTCTAGCAAAAATATATTTAACTTGTAAAATAAAAATACGTTTGAAAAAAAAAATCAATAAATTTCAAATATAATTGTTACTTACTTTTATTACCCTAAATTTTTTAAAATTTCATACTCAACTTACCATAAACCCAATGAAAACATAGATGTTTTAAAAATAAAAAATTCAAAAAATTTAAATCTATTTTTTTGTGCTTTTATAAAAAAATTTTATCATAGTTTAAAAAAAATTTAGACAAACCTACTTTTTGATCTAATTTACCATGCTTGTACACACCAAATTTACAGTACTTGAAATTAAAAAAACTATTATAAGATCAAACTCACCAAGAGCATTGAAGTTCTACTCAAGGACTGGAAGGATCAGAGGTGCACAAGACAAAAAAAGTAATGAAAATGAACACGGCAAAACGTGCACATAAAAGGTGCCTGGAAACATAAACCCTAATGAGAGGAACATCCTATGTTGTTTGCATGCCTTTCACCAGTATAGGGATAGCATGGCAGGTTACAAATTCGTCATAACATGATGATGTGGGTTACACAGACAAAGCCGATGGGACTGTGAAGGAAAAGGGTAACGAGAATAGGAGGGGACGAAACATGCTCAGTCAGTAGGGTGGCAACAATATTCTCTTGCCACAATTAATTTCTTTTGCTTGTTTAACATTTTCTAAAGCTAATGGACACCCAAACCTCACCCCCCTTTCATTGATTAAGTCCTTGTAAACCTTGCCATTGACAAATTTTTGGGCACTTTCTCCTACAAATACAATTTTGGATGTATTTACAAATTTTTCTAGAATCCCAAATCCCCCCCCCTCCGCCCCCGCACACACTCTTTTGAACAAAAACGTCCAATCCACTCTATCGTAGGCCTTACTCTATCATAGGCCTTAGAGAAGTCTAACTTAAAAGAGACCAAGAGCTGATTAGATTTCTTAGCCCAAGAAATAGTCTGGGGGGTGAGAAGAATGTTGCTCAAAATAAGCAACATTGTTTTGTTATAGTTTTTCTTGCTCCATTTTGAGTATGGGAAGGGGTGGGGGCCATCTGCTCACATTCTGAACATAAAAGCAAAACAGTTTTCAAACAGCACAACCAGAGGTTGGTCACAAATCAGAATTGGTTGTCGGTTCTAGGCAATGGCCATGAAATGAAATGTCTGCTCCAAATGGTATCGTAGCAGAAGACGGGTGGATTAATCAGGGGGTTTCCTTGCTAGTATCAATCAAATTCTTCCTTCAGTTAAAAAAAGCATAGATATCCAACAAATTGGGTCTCCCTAAGATTTTATACACCCTACAGACTTGCTATGTGTCATGTTCCCAATGGTGCAATTTCAGTAGCTGCCTTTACACCGTCCCATGAGGTTTAGAAAAAGGCAGGGAGGGAAGGGGGGGTGGGGGGTGGAGGTGGCTGTCAACAAATTCACCGGATCACCAAAGTCTCCTTTCCCGCCCCCCTATTGCCCCAACACAAACATGAGCATGTGCATGGTCTGATGGAAAACTGAAAAACATAAGGGGAAGATACTTAGTTTGCCAACAAACATGGAGTTGGCAAGAAGATCTTTGGGTGCTACATTACTTCTTCCACCATTCCCACATCACCACATATTCATCAAAATCCCACTTTTCAAGACCAAGGAGGAGTCTGCCATCCTTGGAGTATACAATACTTCCAAAATTCATAAAAAGCACAAGGCAAAGAAGAAGAAGATGGTGAAGAAAATGAAAAGGAATGGACACAACAAATACTAATCACTCCCCCAACCATGTCTATGGAGTTGGCCTTATGGATGGTTCAATTATTTAAAGTGTATGGTATAGCCCCATGGTGGAGGCCATAGCCGAGTCCAGCCCCCCCCCCCCCCCCCCCCCTTTGGGGGGGTGTCCCCCCCCTCAACATTCCCCCCCCCCCCCCACACCCCCCGCGAGGATGTTTAAAAACAAAAAAAAAATTTTTATTCAAACCAAA
>Ga0116231_10004342_pt1 | contig 28759 bp, 25 predicted proteins | sample S1TSphgellanicum_2_FD_89695 | JGI IMG/M metagenome (GOLD analysis project Ga0116231, IMG submission 89695) | Host-associated microbial communities from peat moss isolated from Minnesota, USA - S1T2_Fd - Sphagnum magellanicum MG | ecosystem: Host-associated > Plants > Peat moss > Unclassified...
GAAAAAAAAGTTTTTCACCCCCCATTTAAGGTCTATTCCCCCCCCCCCCCACCTTAGTATTAAAAAAAACGGTTGATAGAGAGCATTACGAGGGGGAAAAAAAAAGGAAAAAAATACAAAATCTCGGCCCAATCCCTTCGTTGTCTCTTTTGTTTCCTTGTTGTCAAAGCAAACGACTTTAATAATTGGACCGGTTCTATGTTCGGCTGTTCTTAACTTTTATGACGAAGATCCCGTTAGTTTTAGACCTGTGTCAATTCCGGGTTTGGTTTCACGCATAAATGGAGTCACAAATCTAATTCTGGGTCCTGTTCATAAAATTGTAATAATATTTTTAAAAAAAAAATTCCAATTTTGAAAATCAGACCTTGTTTTGATCCAATTCTTACTAACCCAGATTGTAACCAACGGTTAACTTTAACCGTCGATTAACCTCGTGCTCTAATCACTTCTTCTTCTTCTTTTTTTCTAAGCAATGTATTTTGATTAGGGTTTAGTGGTTTAGGGTTAGGTTTAGGGTTTAATGAAAGGGAACTGGGTTTCATTTCCCAAAACTGGAATCAAAACCTAACTGGAAACATAACCAAGCAACAATTCGTACCTGCCCAACACAACTACTCTAGACCTTATGGCAAGTTCGTAGAGCAACAATTTAAGAATTAAAAAATAAGAATATGTCTCCCAAAGTTCTCAAAAATTGAATTCTCAATTCACAATAATAGGTGTAACACTTGGTGAACAATCCTCAAAATGAGGCACAAAATGAAAATTACATCATTCCGTAGTCTCTCCCCTATACACCAAGGGAAAGTGAAAAAAGACAAAGAAAAAGAATTTGGGTACACAATTAGGATATGAAAAACAAAAATTCTCAACATTGGGTACACAATTGGGATATGAAAAACAAAAATTCTCAACATTGGGTACTTTTCAAGAGAGCAAGATTTGTATCCTAAGAGCTAGCTTTAGCCATGTTGGCCCTTGTGTGTGGAGCTTATTGTCAAACCTTTTTCCTTTTCTTATCTTATCCCAAATTGGGCTCCACATTGCTACACAGTACCAATGACAATCGATGAATGGAAAAGGTAAATTCAGTTTGTGCAAATTGATTTTCATTCGAATGAAAATATTGAATGAGATTGCACACAACTTGAATTCAATTCAATTCAATTCAATTCAATTCAAATTTGATTTTAAAAAATAGGATACAAATCAATGCAAAATGTATTGAATTTTTTTCATGATTATGATGTTGAATTTTTTTTTAAAAGACAAATTTGAAAAACACCTTTTCATTCTTTTTTATTTGAAAATTCACTAAACAAATTTTAGTTTGGAACTATCATCCAAAAGGAGGACTTATAAAACCTAAAGTTGCCAAGTTGTATCAATTCAAGAGTGGGGACACTTAATAATTAGGTTGGCCTTGGATAGCGACTTTGTTATTGTATTTTATTAAGAGGCCTAGTGTGATCAGCTTGGTTAAAAATTTTGCACCCAACCACCAACAATGCCCACACAAACTTTAAAATGTTAAATTTTTTTTTGTAAAGTTTAGCAAACACGATGCTAGAAGCTTGTGTTTGCCTAATTTACAAGATGGGAACAACAATATGGCATGAAAAAAGGGTTGAACAAGGCCCCAAACACAAAATACTTGGCAATTAAATCTATTTGCTTATGTTTGATTATTTCTTCCTTGACCATTCATGTTATCCACTTCTTTCTTCTTTGATTGTTCATGCTCTCCATCATTCCATTTTTCTCTTCCTTGTGCATTCATGCTCCCTACACACTATAAAGTTGTTTTACGCAATGAAAAGTTATACAACACATTGAGGCACACCTAGGACCTATGCATGCAATGCACAAAGAATTATTTTACACATTGAAGTGCATTGAAAAGTTGTACCTTGAATTGAGGAGTTGTTTCATACATTGAGGTGCACTTAAAACTTGTTCCCCATGTTGTTTAGAGAAGGCATGTGACATTTAGACAAATTGCCATTGTAGCAAGAAAGTGTTGGAAAGGAACACAAGCTTGAAGAATTCAAACCTCAAGTGCATTAAAAATGAGTTCACACAAAAGCCATTTATTCCAAGTTTTACATCAATGCCCTACTTTTACAAGGTTATTTTAAGGTCATGTTTAGTTCTAGTGTAGGAGACCATGGTTCTAATAGTTCAAACCACACAAGATCATTTGGAGTTTTTTTATTGTTTTGTTGAAGATTTTACATTTTGACACGTTTCTTCCTTTCGTTTTTGTCATTTTTCATATGTTGTCACAAGATTTGTGATTTTTTCCAAACCCTATTTATTGGATGGTTTAAAATATCCTTGAAGCAATGTGAACATGAGCCCTCAATACCAAAAATAGAAAACCATGTTTACATAAACGAAAAACCTTATTTTGCCAATTCTAAAATATTTATTCCTTGTACCTCAAGATGTTCCAATAATCACATACAATTTTTTGAGTACCCTTGCCATCTATTCCCTCCTTTAATGGACAAATTCATGGTTCAACATTTTCACAAAATTGCTCATGGACCTATCAATGATGTGAGGTTTTTGTTAAGTAAATTGTAGTTGGTATAAGGTTGTGGGCTAGTCCATAGAATGGCATGCCCTAAACATTGAAAAATATCACATTTCCTATTGCCACACAATTGCCACGCAAGGACTTCGAAGGTGGTTTTTAAAACAATGTTTCCAATTTGAAGTCAATTATTTATAATTTTGCTTAGTAGATGAAGAAGACAATTGACATTTTGGTTGTAAATCTAATCATGTACACAATGCAAGTATGGCAACTTGTTTAAGCCTTGGGAGGTTTGACGCCCAATTGACATATCCACTATGATGTATTATAATTTTGTGAATTAACATATGTTCAATGGGTACTTCTTTGAAATGGAAGTAGTTGGTAAAGGTGTGTAACTCACTTGACAACTTGAGTATAATCTTGAATTGAGTTTTCATTTGAACTTTTAGATCATGAGGGGTTTATAATTCACTTCACCACATGATTATCATCCATTTTGACATTTTGGGTTCTTATTTGAACTTGATGAATTGCACATGTAAAGGTCCACAACTCACTTAGTAACTTGATTATTAGCCATTATGGCATTTGGGTTCTTATTTGAACTTGAAAATTCGTATAGGGGTTTATAACTTACTTGGTAACTTGATTAAGATCTTGATACCCTAATTGAATTTTTATTTGAGCTTTCAAAATTGTATAAGGGTCTACAATTCATTTAACAACATGATTGTCACACATTCTAGGCTTTTGGGTTCTTGTTTGAACTTTTAGAATTGTGTAGGGGTCTAATTCACATAACAACATGATTATCAACCATTTTAACCTTTTGGGTTTTTATTTGAATTTGAAAATTTGTGTAGGGGTGTGTGGCTCATTTGGTAACTTGATTATAACCCATTATGGTTATTTGGGTATTTATTTGAACTTGAACAATTGTGTGGGAATGTGCAATTCATTTAACAATTTGATTATAACCCATTTTGGCTATTTTGGTATTTATTTGAACTTGAACAATTGGGTATGGGTCTATATCGTTCATTTAGCAACTTGATTATAACCTATTCTAGCTATTTTGGTATTGAAATTGAACTTGAAGAAGTTTGTAAAGGTCTATAGTTCATTTGGCAACATGATTATCATCCATTTTGGTTATTTGGGTATTAGTATGTCCATTTAAAAACCTAATATGTTCATGTTTTATCTTGAAACCACCTTGGGAGGTTTGGGTTTGATAATTTTGCAAAGTTTATTGGTTGGTTTACAACCCATGGAAAATTTATTATGGTTTTTTTAAGGCCTATTAAGGTTCCTGGTGGGTTTATAGCCCTTTTACAAGATTTATTATGATGATTTGAAGTTTTATAATTACTTGTTTGAATTTGAAATTGAATTAGGCATGTTTGCAACCTTTTGTTGAACCCATTATTATGTTAAAAACCTTTGTAGTTATTTATTTGAACTTAAAATTAGGCTAGGTAGGTTTGTAGTCTTTTTGGGCTTTTAGATGGGCTTTTTTGGTTGGATGGTTATGAAATAAAAATTTTGTGGCTAAAATTAAAAGTTTGTTTTGGAATCCAATGATCAAACACATGAGGTGCAAAAAGTGATATGGAAATCCAATGAGCAAAATGCATGCAAGTTAGAAAAAATAGTTTTAATGACATAATTTTCCAAATACAATTTTTCTAGTGACATTTTTTCAAGTGATTAAATGTGCTTAAGTTTAATACTTTAAATGTGAATGTTTATTTTATTTAAAATGGTCAACTTCTTAAAGCTTGATAATTTCATTACAAAGATTCAAAAATTTGAGTTGGTTGCCTTGCATAGGCAAAAAAACCCTACATGGGACAAGTTACCTTGATAGATTAACGAATTTACATAACTTAACACACTTGTTGTGATGTAACCTTAAACCCTAACTCATAACACTTTAGGGTTAAGAGGGGCGTGTTGCAACTTTGGGATGGGGATTAAGGTGAGTGACAACCATGTCAATTATTCACATGAACATGTACAAACCAAATAATAAGTTGGTTAATGCATAGTTGGAGCACTTTTAGTGCACAAATGAACCATGGGCATATACAAATTCATAAGACTCACCACGATTTGGACTTGGGGAAGCCACCACCTTTTCTTTTATATTATTCTCTATGCCTAGCCATGGGGGTTGCACCCAAATGTCATTTTGTCTCGAGACTTTTAGCTGGGAGTCTCGAAATTCTCAAAATTGAAACTCCTGTAATTTTGGAGGCCCATAATTTTTTGTGTAAACCTCTGATTGAAGTGAGGTTTAAAGCAAAGTTGTAGTCCTCATCACGAGCTTTCCAACAATATGTCGCACACCACCTGTGAGCAAGTAAATTAGGGAAAATTTTAACTTTTAATGGTCAGAAATCAATTTAGCACTTTGATTCCTTGCCCTTTCTTTTGGCCATAACTTGTGTTTTAAAATATTCAAATGAAACATGTGAGTCCATTTTAAACATTTACATTTCAAAATATTTCCAATGGTATAAGAATTTTTTTAATATAATGAGTTTTGACCTTTGAAATTGTTCTTTAAAAATTTGGGATTTCATCGGGACTCCAATTCCGAAAGTGGGAGTCCATTTGGAAGTGTGTGGTTTCATTCTTTCATATTCCCAGAACATGAAATGTGACTCCCAAGTTTCATTTTCAACCCACACCTTTGCAAGCCCTTGTCTTGGTCGCAAGCCCAAAGCTACGGTCACAACATCATAAATTACACACTCATAACTATAACCAAATTTTTTAGACTTAACCTTAACCATAACCCTAATGATTTGAATGGACCATCCATTGGTGTAATTTCCTTGGACTTTATACCTATGACCATTTTTGTCAAGATGTAAGACACTTAACAAAACTAACTAACAAGGAGATAATGATAATGAATTTTAAAGACATGGTAATTATGACAAAAGCCTTCACATTTAATGTTTGTGATGTTTTTTTGTTAGGCAAAATGTATATTAACTATGAAAGGATAACAAGGTAAAAACTAACGATTTGAAAATGGTTAAAGATTTAAGAATAATCTTAGAGGAAATTAGGACAAAAGTTGAAATAATTCCAAAATTACAATTAATACTTTGATGTAAAAACATTATTTTTGTTCAATTGAACATTTATAAAAAAATTCCATCTCCTTTTTCAATCCACAAAGATTACACATTAAAATTCAAACCCTAAACCTAGTCCCACACCTTAAAACCTTAAACTCTAATTTTAAACCTTAAAATTTAACTCTTTACCCTAAAACCTTAAAACTTGATTTCAAACATCAATATTGAATTCAAACCCTAAAACTTAAACCTTAAAAATATAAACACAAACCTTAAAAACTTAACTATAAAATTTCAAATCCTAAACCCCAAAAACTAAACCATAAAACCTAAATCCTTAAAAGATCAAACATAAACCTCAAAATTAACCCCTAAATTTTCAAATCCTACACCTTAAAATCTCAATTTTTAAACCCTAAAAAAAACCAAACAAAAACCTTAAAACCAAAAACTCAAAACCTTAAACTCATAGTGTATAACCCCCATTAGCCCGTAGGTCATATAACAATGTAACCTACATAACCTATAAGAGCATATAGCCTAATATCACCCAATAACCTATATAACCATAATCCCTTAACCCCTAGTATACAACCCCATAATCCTCTTAGGTCTCCCTCAATCCCAATATAGCACCATATAGCACCTATATCATAGATTATAGGTGGGCAACCCATAGGCTGAAAGAAAGAAAACAAAACAAAACAAATTCGTTAAAAGGGAGTTGATCTTGGGTTTTCAAAGTTTGGTTCATTATTGCAAGACTTTGTGGACAACAACATCTATTTTGTAGGAAATAGGTCTCATATATAGGTAGGTAGGTAGGTAGAAAAATAGGTAACTACAAGGTAAGTAGATGGTTTATACATAGGTAATGGCTGTTTTTACCCATCTACCTACTAACAACCTGCTTGTGGGGTTGTTAAGTAAATAGGGAGTTAAAAAAAAGGCACTTCAGCTAACCACCATGGTTAAGTAGCAAACTGAAACCCGACAGAAAACTGTTTCCTGACCACTTATCATCCATGCTTCATGGTGCACTGGTGGGTGCTGGCTCACAGTGGCTGCCATGAGGCACCAGATGAGAGAGTCCGAAGTCAGGCCCCACAGAGGGACTTTAAGAAAAAATTGTAATAAAAAAAAGGGAGGAAAAAAATTTCAAGGCCCCGAGCCTTTGTCATGTTGAATCAATTGATCCAAGTGTGTTTGTTTTAAGTTATATATTTTAGTGATTGAAGAAGGATGGACCAAACCAGTTTTTGTGATACATCCCGCCAAAATAACCTCCAACCCGATAACCAAGATCTGACATTTTCTTTGTCAATACACACACCATTTCCTCGGGGAAGGAAAAAAAAATTAGCCAATGGAACTTGAGTTTAGGGGGGTGTTTTGAGTCTGAATCTGACAAAATCTGATCTTTTACTTTATGCCAAGAAATAGCGGCAACAAATGGGTAGTCAATGGCCGTTTTTTAGTAGAGTACCAAGCTCTGAGCAGGGCATTACCCGATGTAAAGCTCTGGCAGGAAAAAAGATGTTCAGACATTTTGAAAAAACGAACCAAATGCCAACCTCTCTAGGAAAGGAAAAATTTCACTAAATTTTTTCTGCCAGTGCTTTATTTATGTCATATTGAAGCGGATTGTTCCACCCAGGAACAATAGACACCATTTCATGAACTCGTAATGGGTTCTACCAAGGCCCATTGTAGAGTGTAAACCAGTGTTCCTCACATCATAAGTACTACGATTTGTCGCCTGATTCACATCAAAAGTGGAACTCACAGAAGCTGAAAGTGAAAACCTAAGGAAAACCCTAAGGAAGTAGGTGAATAAAACACCAAACCCAATCATGGAGCTTTAATTCGACCACTTTTGGGACGTTAGAGTTTTTCCTAAAGTCACCCTATCTTTGGCCATCCTTCCCCCCCCTCCCCCCCCAAACCCCTTTTTCAATGCTACCCATAACTCAAAGAAATTTTATTCAATGTGGGTATGAAATGCTGAAACCCAGCATTTAATTCACAAGTAGCTGTAGACGAAGGAGCAGCTGAAGGCGCTCAGGAAAAAGGAAAGACAGAATGAAACTCAAGTTACCGCAAAAATTGATTGTTTTTTGATTTTCACGCCAGTTGAATGCTAATGTACTTTTTTTTGCTGGTTTTTTCTGAATCTCATCCTGTTTATTACCAAACTCAGGGTTTTGGTGCTGTGTTTTTTCCTTACTTTATGGATAACTCTATTATTGTAGACCACTTTTCTTTCCTTTCCTTTCTTTTAAATTGTGGTTTCCACCTAGTTCCTTAATAAAAAAAATGGGGGAAAAGTGAAGAAGAAAACCCACCACCATGGCACTGAACTAGTTCTGTGATTCATACTATGATACAATTCCCTGAAAATCATTTGTCACACATTTGGGACATTCGGATTTGTTTTGAGACACAACTTTTTAGGAGTTTGCAGTTCTTTGCAAATTATATGTGTCGTGTTGTTTACACCTGGATATCCCACCCAGCCACCCACCCACTGCCTTAAAATCTTACTTAAGCCGTTGAGGTTTGTTATGGGGAAATGATTGTGTCCAGTTATCATCACTCTCTTTTGCATCAAAACACAAACTTGTCGTCAACTATGATTGTGTCCAGTTATCATCACTCTCTTTTGCCTCAAAACACAAACTTGTCGTCAACTATGATTGTGTCCACTTATCATCACTCTCTTTTGCATCAAAACACAAACTTGTCGTCATTATAGTTGACGATCAACTTTGTTTTTGCTGATTGAGTCACACACCCAAAGAGCAACAAAACCTAAACACAAACTTTGTCACCATTATAGTTTTGACAACCTTTTTTTCGCTTTTTGCCAATTGAGTGACACTCAAAAAGAGTTGTTAAAAAACTCAAATCCAATCAACTTCAGAAGAGGACACTAACACAACCTGAGTTACCTACATGCAACTTTGGTAACCTATCTCGTAGACCCTCCTACTTCTCTACCTCACACAACCTAGGTAACCAATGTCTGCAGGTAGATAAGTAGGGAATATTAGTGCCTACATATGTAGGTATGTAAATAGGGAAGCCACTTGGTGACTACTAGGTAGGTAGGTAGGTAGATACATGTGGATGGCTAGTACTTAGCTAACCATGGTGGTTAGCTATGAAATATGAATGCAACAGAAAAGTTTTTTTCTGTCCCCATACCCTCATCCATCCTGCACGATGTGCTGGTAGGTGCGGGTTCACTCTGGGTTGTTAGTTTGTTAGCTCTGCCCAACACAGATATGTTTGCATCAATATATATGCTCAAAAGACATAAAACTCTTGTGAGAATCTCCATACTCACAATCGAGAAAGCCAGAACCAGGTTGGAAACTTTTCCTTGAGAGCAAAAAGAAAGACTTCCAGATAAAGGACCGAAGAACCCAGAAGAAGAAAAGCACTGAAGAGTCTAAACTCAAAGGAAGAACAACACAACTAGCAGTTTGAACAGTTTGGACATGTATGATCATGCTGCAAAAGACAACCCAATTATCCCATTCTGTGTCTGTCAGTAAAATGAAACTTGAATTTCATCTGGAAACAAGTCAATATATGGCTCGTGTCTTGATCACATGGGTAAACAATCTGTTGAAAAGTTCATCTTCTTGACCTTCCTTTTGGCTCCTAAAAAGTTATCTTTAGGATGATCCAGCCTTAACATAGTGCACCACAATGAAAGAGGATGAAATGACAACCCTGACAACTAAATCTATACATGGTTTTCTATTCTTTTCAAATCTCCTGCAGTACCTTCATTAAGGGTGCCGACCTATGAACCAAAATGCGCATACAATGACCACCTTTTAAATCTGTACTTGACTACATCAGCTTGGCAAATGGTCAAGTTTCACCTCAATGCCCTTCTTGTGAGTTCTGTCGGCAAATGAGCTTGATGTAATTGCGCACTCAATGATGCCTGCACATTCTGCTGGTGGGAGAATGACAATCTTCTCCTGAACTAGTTCCGTGTCTGGGATCACCTTGGGTGGAGGAGTGGATTGAACCAAACTGTGTGGTGACCGCAGATTGCCACGTGTCTGGCAAGCTAACATTGTCTTGCAATGTTGGGCTTCGTCTTCACGGATGTTTACAAACACGTCATATAAGTTGTCTGCAGCCAAAATTTATTGGAAAGTTTTGAAAATGTTTCCTCCCTCTTTTGTTCAAATAATCAAACAAGAGGGGTATTGAATTACAATTATCTGTAATTCTTGACAGGCTGGTGATAGCAGAGCCCATAATGGTAATCAGGATATTTCCTAAACATAATGAATGCCAATCTGAGACTCTACAACCAAATCGAATGGATTTGGGAAGCATTTCATTAGAGCTTTCCAGTCAATTTTCAGCAGACGCTGATCCTTGTGATTTCTGTACCCTTGACTGCATTTCTTCACATAATATTATTCTGACAGAAAGATTCCTGCAAATCCTAAAATATCAATCTGATGTAATATGGGAATCGAAAACTCTTACCAACTTTTGGGCGTCTTGAGTTTGGCAGTCGGTCAGTTTGAAACTCATCTGCAAAATATCATAAAAACCTTGAGAATGAAAGGAAAATGTTCACATCAACACAATATATAGTGCCTGAAAATAAGTTAACAAACATCAGATAGCTGTAACTTTCATAATAGTTAGTAATTCATTGCCTGGGCAGGAACTCTCCTTGATCATTAAGACTTCAGAAAAGGATGACTGGGTCATCTTTTAAAACTCTGAGAAACTGACTTCCAAAATAACTAGCTGGTGCAAACTGTCAATCACTGATCACTGTACAGATTGAGATTGAAACAATAACCAAAACTCTATCCCTGAATCCTATCATCAATAATGAACTTCTCTGGCCCTACAGCACTTTCAGGTGGGGTAGTTTATGCAGACTTACCAAACATGTAGAGGTCCCCTTCTGTATAATATTTCACTGCTACTTCTGGTGCAGGTAATTTCTTGAGCTCCTCTTCAAAACACAAATTGAAACCAAAATCAAAACTATTGTGGAGATGGGTCAATATTCACCAAAGAAAAGAGCCCTTGCAGTTCTAGCTTAAGCAGGAGACCAAAATTGCTTCTTTATTATGAGTGGTTCATGTTTCTGGACCAAAAACAGAAGAAACAAAATGGTATCTTAATGATCATTCTTGGATTGGTCTTGAACTCTTGAACTCCTTGGCTACCAGCACAAAAAATAACATAGGCCACTATGACACTGGATCCCAGCAGCATGCCTACTCCTGTGCTGGACAAACTATACTATTTCTGAACATAGACCTAAGAATGAGGTTTCGAGGGTATCCCTAGAAAGTCCTATTGAAAGCTTACCACCATGTTGCTTTATGAAATCGTCATATGAATGGAATGCATGTTTCTCCACACACTCTGAGAAATGATCTGCCAACATTTTCATATCACAATGACTAATCACTGTCAGACCACTGGACAAGGAAACTGAGAAAGAAACAGAAAAAACTTCAAAGATGCTGACTACCCTACAAAAAGGGGGAAAAATATACCAATGGCTACTGGATAAGAAGTTGCTCAAACCAGAATGGAGGGAGTGAAAAAAATCTCACATGCCATTCGGGGACTGATCAAATACATGAACACAGTCATGAAGTAATAAGCAACCGCTATATGTTGTGCAAGAAATCGATCCACCCATCTTTCATCTCCACCCAATGCCTGTATCAGTGGGATGATAGTGAGTTCTCCTAGACATTTGCAGCTATGTGAGGTGAGGTTGGATTCTTGAACCAAACAAGCTGCTTGATAAATGTCCAGTTATCATGCTGACTTGCCAGGGTTCCAGAGAGTATTCTTCTTTGTCATAATGTAGAAAAACAATCCTCTTGGCTGCATATGCTAACAATGAATGAGAATCACAATCATAGACCAACACTCCACATCGACAAAGAAGACAAGGTATTCCCAACCTCCATAGTCAAGAGGTGATGCAGTTCATTCCAGCTCTCTGCAAAATGAACTTTCAAGTAGTCTGCACGCCTCCACCAGCCAAAGCTCTCGTACATATGCAGCACGGACACAAAGGCTACAACATGCCCCACCAGTCAAAGGCTTCAGAAGAACAGACTTCAAAGGTGAATCTTCAAAACTCAAAACCGGTGCCTATCTGCATGGCATCTCTGGAAGCCGGCTACCCGCTCAACATCACCTCACATTGGTTGACATTACATTTGCAACATTCAAGGTTAGCAGGTCATTGGATGCCAATGCAGGAATGGAAAAGGAAAATTTATACCTAGTTATGACAGACTTAAAGCATGTTCACAAATTGGCAACATACCACAATAATTACTCTTAAAATTAGTTTGCCATGAGCCCCACCAAAACTGTCCCTCACTAATGAATGAGACAGCTAAAAGTTTCAGCCCATTTGTATATGTATCTGCCAAGTTACTAGTCATCTTCATATCAGATAGTTGAGTTATCACACAACTTACCAAAGTAGGGAACCCTTGCAATTGTTTCCAGCACATAGAAACGAGCATAAGCACGCTGTGCATAAAAAGCATCCAGCACCATGATTACAGCCTCCTGCAATTAATCAAAGTCTTTTATAAAAAAATCTACAAAGAAAGACCAATTTGCACAGAAATTTGCAAGTGAGACCAGATATATGCCTGAACTTAGTACACTGTGTTATTGTTAGCCCTCACAAGGAACTTGCTGGTTTTTTGTCACCATGAAACCCAAACTTAAACCCCAAATTTCAAGGACCAATGACAGCTTACAGTCGCAAGCACATTGAAAGCTTTCTCCACAGGGATGATCCACTTCTCAAGCCCCTTTGCAGGAAGCTCTGCATCATCTGCACTTGACTCAAACCCATCCTCCTCCACTACTCTTGCCTCCACCTTGCTCTTTGCCCTACACCTAAACAATCAACACGAGCCTTTTATAAAATGGGATCTATAACCCACTCATTGAAAGACACAGCAGCAGCAGCAACTCCAGATTTGCCATTTCTCCATCCAAAAAACCCGTCAATCAATTTCAGTAGTTAGAAACATGTCAGGCATCACTACCTTATGGATTTAGGGCCCTGTGGCAGCTGCAGCCCATATCATAGGGTTTCTCCAACGCATACTTCGTTGTTCCCATCCCGACTCACATTCGGACTATAACAACCCTCATTACACCAACTGCCACATAGTTGTTTTTGTACAAAAAATTGCAATTCTCACATTCCCAAAACAATATGCATTTTGTAGAATGAGCAGTATCATCAACCACCCTTGACCAGGATGCTTGGCCTGCTTCAAAAGCCAAGCTCCCCGCTTTGATCTATCATCTATCATTTCATAAGCTCTTTTCTAGTTCAGGGACAAGAATTTACAATCTCTCAGGCACACTTTACTGGACATAGTCTAGCCCTAAACTGTTTGAGGTTTTGGGCAAAGCCCACCCTCATGCGACAAGCTCCTCTTGTGTCCTAAATGAGCCTTCCTGTTGCCTTCCTTTTCCATTACTCCTATAGCAATGATCTTCTTCAGCTGGTGTTGTAGCCAAGCATTTTGCTTTGCTTTGCTACCCCGTGAGACCATTGCAATCTACAGAAATGCTGGCCAGATGTGAACTCGTGTGCCATAAGACATTGTAGAATGTCCAAAATTTTACAAAGAAGAAAATCAAGGGTTTGTTTTCTGAGTTTTTTGCTGCTCCTCAGAAAACAGGTTGTGCTTCTGCAAACTGAGAGACACTTATTTTTCCACATGTGTGTGTGTTCTGGAGCTTCTTCTTCTTTACTCAGAAACATCAAGTTCTTTGTTCTTTCTCTCTATGTCGAGCAATTTGAGCTCGGATATGGTTACCTGCTAGAGGAAGATAAGCGTTTGTGTCGACAGAATAGGCCAATTGGAGTGACAATACTACTGTGAGCAACAACATACTGCCTCCAACTCCTTCGCAATCTTCCAGAAGCAGCGGCGGCGGCGACAACAAAGCGGAGATGCGTCTCCACGCATACTCCCGTCGCCGCAACTTCCATGCTTGTTGCAAGTTCAGCATACTCTTTGCTTGCTACTGCTGCTGTTGTTGTTCTCGCTGGTCTGTTGTTGAATAACAACCCGGCGCTGGATGACATACTCGCCAGACTCCACGACATATTGCGAGCGACCGAAAGAAAGAAAGAACAAAATCACAACAAGTCTGAAACTGGAACAAGAGGAGGAGAAACACTGGACAGATCCCTGGCAAGAAAAACAAGCGTTTGTTGCAAAATAGAAGACAAAGGGAGACACGCAACAACAACAACGAAAGAAAACCGCAACAGATCCTGCGCAAGAAGAAGAAGATTTGGAGTATCTTCTTCGCATTCCGCAACCGCGGATTGATCTTCTTGAGACAACCGCGGGCGCAAAGCGTCTCGTCGCACGCTCGACCATCCGACTTCTGCATCTGACGACGGTTGCGTCGACAATTCATCTCCTGGGGCCCGCCCGGATCATGCTTGCTGTCGCGCATTTCGTGCGCTCGCTGCGCGAGCAATAAGGTCGTCGTCATCATCCTTGCGGCGCATTTCTCTAACAATGCGCCACCAAACCTCCTTGTCGCAGCAAAATATTCAAGGTTTGTCCATCGCTCTTCAGATCCGCGGCGCCTTTTGCTTCGCATCAGCAATAGATCGTTACAATTCTCGGAAATCTTAATTTGCAAAATCGCATCCCCAGGACGAAAAACCTGACAACACATCCAACATTTACTTCACTGCAACAAAAAAGTTTGTCGCAGAATACAGATGATGAAGGGACAAAGCAGAAGTGGAGGCAGAAAGACAGAAATGGCAGAAAACGAATGAGGCCCAAAGCAGAAGTGGAGGCACAAAGAAAGAAATTGCAGAAGACAGATGAGGAACAAAACAAGAGTGAAGACAGACAAAGAAGTTGTTGCAGAAAACAGATGGACGGACAAACATGCGCTTTTGTTTCTTGCAAAAGAAATGGTTTTGCTTGTCTCTTTGCAAAAACAACTACTGGCTTCTGAATAAGGTATGCGGCATCAATCATGAAAGCAAAGCTTGTGCCAGAGAGAGCTAATAATCATACTGAAATATTCTCTATATGCCAATCACAAAAGCAAAGGTCATGGCAAAATCTCAGAGGAATTGTTTTTCGTTGTTGTTGTAGAGCTTTTCCTGATTTCTTTGGACTGAATAAACAAATGCTCCAGCATATTTCTTGCATGATTTCTTCCACTGAAATGGTGAGCCATTGTTGTTGCAAAGGGCCATGTCACTGGTATGTCTTTGTATGGAACAACAAGATGCTCGAGCCAACTCCCAACTCTTGAGGAACAAGTTCCTTTTGCAACTCTTTGGAGTGGGTCTTTTACTGTCAGCAGCTGTGCAGCAGCCAACAGAAACACACATGCCAAGCCAGCATTTCCCTTGAGTGATTTTCCAGCCAAGATCTGTGCCATATTACCTTTGAGACAATGATTGTGGCAATCTTGAGAACATCATAATAAACCTTAAACCCTAAACCGCACTTGATGTTCTTTACCTTGTTGCCATCCATCTCAGTTTCTTAAGAGCTTTGGTTTGCCTCTGCTGCTGCTGGCTGCACTAGGGATGCCTGCAACTTTTGCCTATTATGGAACAGAAGAATGTGACACACTCTATTAGGAAGAAAGAATACTGCAGAAAGGAAGGGAAACCTCAAATCAAAACCCACACCATATCTAAGCACATCTTATGCTCTTCTTCACGGGGCAACTGCAAGTGCTTGTAGATGCTAGAAAAGGGTAGTAAAGGTTTGGCTGAAATTGGCAGAGACAACAACAACACCTCTGATATCCACTTCCTTCTGAAACTTGAAACAGTATCCACTGATTGTTTCAAGGAGATGGATTGATCAAATAGGGCAGTTCCAATGACTGATTCCTGACAATTGAGTGATGGAAGTGAGGCATTGGCAGGTGGTCAGAAAGCAGATCTAACCTGTCTGTTTTTCTTTATCAATTTCAGTCACCCATAGAGCTTTCCAGTCTCTGACCAGTGGTTTCCTTGGCTCCATCATCTCCAATCTTCTTTGAGGAAACCAACAATGGTCCAATCTTTGGAGTAAACGACACTGCTGCACCCACCTCTTGTCCTGCTCACAATCACCACAATGAAAACACACACACCTGAATAAACTATACCTGGACCCATACTTACATTGAACCCTAAACCTTAAACCACAGTAACAGATCATCTCCAGATTCTCGTTTTAAGGACATTGTAGCAAAGAAGAACCACACAAACATGTTCCAGTAGTCTACCAAAGAAGATGCTCAATACAGGACAAAAGAAAAAGATAAAAAACATCTAATGGACAATGAGTTGGAGGAACCTTCACCAAATGTAGCAACCCCAGAGAAGTCTTGCACTCTGTGAACTCATGCTTAACCAGTCTTCTGGAATAGACTGGTTGCACACAGGGACAAAGCAAGTGCTAGAACATGAACAAAAGTTCCACAGGAACCAAAATAATATATATAGAGAGAAAAGAGGACATATCAATAAACCCAGTGCTCGGAAGCACTCTGACTTGGGAGGCAACACACAACAACAGCATGAAGAAGGAGAGTTCATTAAGAGTTTTGTAGCAACACAAAACACGAGGCCTGGGTTTGGTTGCTACTGCATAGAGACCAATGTGCCAAGTTGAAAACATGAAAGAAAATTGAATGCTTACAACACTAAACCTAAACATGAAACAAACGGGCCCACCCTGAAAGTGGAATGAATCCCAAAGTTAGGTGGAATGCTATCAAAAAACACATCTCAAAAGCACACAAAATAAACAAATGTTTCACATTCATGCAATTGCACTCAAAGAAACAGAGAAACAAACAAACAAATAAATATTTGATTGTGTTTAGCATGTATCACATTAACATCTTGCGATCCTAATCTTATTTTCAACCTCTCCACACATATAGACTACAATTTAACAGTGTAAACTCATGTCATTGTGCTTTGCACCAAAGATTGACTATCCTGGTAAAGCTGAATCTAGAATATGCTAGAAGTACCTGCATGGTACTCAATTTTCCCATTTCAGCACATTGCATCATCAGTCGGTGCACTTTGTTCAATTCCTCCCTCATATCTTGGATTACATGAAGCCAAGGATTTAGATACACACTGGTATGACCCACATGTAAAATCAAATCTTGTATGTTCTTGAGGGTGACAAGTGCTCCCCCTGCATTGGCCCAAAACCCTAAAACATACATGTGAAAGACTGCCAGATTTCATCCAGCCAGCAACTGCAGATCTGTAATCTCTTCAAGTCTGCCTTAATCTTGCACCATTCCTTCCAGGTTTGATGGTCTGAGAACTGGGATCCCAAGAATGCAAACAGTTAAACCAGCAACCACTGGTTTGGATTGAGCATAAGAAAAGTCCCACAGTTATGTGCCCCTGATCCAATAGATCCTATTTAGCTTAGAATTTTCACAATGTGGCAACCTCCAAAGTTGCCGCCCACCATGACTGTGTCTCTTCAATTTTGAAGGACATCCAAGAAATTTGTGTGGCAAGTCAAGGCCTGATGTTTGAAGAAAAGAATCCAAGGATTCAATGGTTAATTTTCAGAGCTCCTGGCAATGGAACTTGAAAAAATCTCTGTGTAACCCATGTACACTTGATTGAACCTTCATTTCTCTGGTGCACTGTCACAAACCTCACAAGCCATTTTATGATACAAATATGAAGAGTCGGAGCCCAAATCGATGTGGAAGTGATTGAACCCTGCCAGGCTAAATTTCTTATCTCTCATGCACGTGAAAGGACACCCTTGGAGCTGCATAAGGACAAACGAAAACCTGTTAGCAGAATATCCACCAAATTTCTGAATCATCTAGCCAAACAAATTTCTGTGCAGGATTCAAAAACCAGATTTTACACTCATGTAGTACACCTGTGCCTTGGAAAACTGCAATCAAAAAGTGTTATTTAAGAGTTTCAAAAAGCTGCCAAGACATATACCTGGGTATGCTCCCCCTTCGTCGTTCATCGTGCTCTGTAGCCTGCCGAAGTGCTCTTGCAAAGGCTTTGAAGGTAGCCTCAATTATGTGATGAGAGTTTTCACCAGAAAGCTGCACCCATTTACAGACAAAAATATACAAATGAGTTGCACCTTCAGCATGTGCCCCAGTGTCTAGATTATCACAAGCAACATATTTCCTGTAGGTATACCCTTTTGGCATGACAAAGCCATGGTCTGTCTCCACCAGATTGGTGCACACTTATTTGTGTACACAAATTTAAAGGTTGTAATGGAAAGCAGATGGAAAATGTACTTTTCAGAAAATTGGAGAGTGTATACACATAGACATACTTGGCATTCCAGCAGAAAGTCTCATTTGCCAAGTGAGCTCCTTGAAAAGAAAAACCATGGGTTTCATGACACTTCCATCACACCTGACACGTAAGAGAAAGTAGAGTAAAATGCTGAAGGGGGATTGGGCACCTGACAAATATGGAGAGTCATTCCTGAAGTGTTGGCCAATGACTGGAAGAAGTGTTCGACCAACTGGAATCAAGGTATGAGACAACATAACATTCAGCATCCAAAATAGTAGCTATAAATAACTGGATGCCTGTTCTTTTATACCATTTTCTCAACTGGAATGATAAGACAGGGAATGAAACAAGGAACAAAGCTGTACCTGCGTATCATAATTGCCAACACGCTGTGTTGGAATCTCAAGGTTGGAACTCAAGTGGGGTCGTCCAGACAAATCCTGGAACCAAAACCTCACAGAGTTAACAAATGCAGGTCATTGACCAGTCTGCAAATCCCCAATTCCATACACAAGAAGATGCAAACTGGATATCTTAAAAGTATCTACATGTAGAGTAGAGGGAACACAGAGTAGAGGGAGAGACACATGACCACAGAAAAAATAGCACAAAGTGGAGGGAGAACAACCAGAACAACATGCACCAGAGCTTCATCGAGAGGAGCCGTGAAATCACCAAAACGACGAATGCCTTTGCAATCTCCTAAGGCTCTCAAAAGTGCCTGCATTTTGGTATCATATTGTCTCATTCAACATCATGTCCATCAACAACCTTCATGCTAGTGCCATCATTCTCAATACTTCACAACAGAGTTCAAGCATGTTACAGCTCAGGAAAACCAGATTGAAGACATCAAAGGAGGTACCACAGAAAAAAAAATACTAGAAGAAGGAAAGTCTCGAGGAGGTGCACAGGACATACAATTCCAAGTGCAAGAGCAATATCCTCATTTGTATGATGATCATCAATGTGAGTGTCTCCCTTGGCTTTGACTCTCAAATCAAAAAGACCATGAGCTGCCAATTGCTGCAAACAAGAATCCACTGAATTAAACCCTGAATGTGGCCTATAGTACCACTTGGGGCAATCCAGTATTTGAGGTTGCAGTATGCACACAAGAGTAGTCACTCACATCAAGCATGTGATCCAAGAATGGAATGCCAGTGTCACAGTCACAGATGCCATTGCCATCCAGGTCAATGTTAATTTCAACACTTGTTTCCTTGGTTACTCTGAACTCTGATCCAATGCGAGAAACTCTTGCTGCACATCACAAAAAAAAAAATGGCAAGCAAGCATGAGACCTACAAAACTTTTATCTCAGGTTATGAAGGAGAGCAAATACTGTATTTAATGAGATTCAAGAAGCAGGCACAATTTCACACTGCAGCACCACAGACTGACATGTAGCAAGCAGAGTGCATCATTGATGTAAGGTGAAATACATATCCAGCCTAAGCTTTTGAGACCTCTGTTTGCAGCTTCTCAAAATTTCCTCAGGAATACTGCAAAACCCTAAATTCCAGCAAAAGGAAGTACAACTGAGGACAGGTAGCAAGCAGAGTGCATAATTGGCATACGGTGCAATGAATATCCACAGTCTAACCTTTTGAGACCTCTGTTTGCAGTTTCTCAAAAATTTCCTCCGGAATACTGCAAAACCCTAAATTCCAGCAACAGGAAGTACAACTGAGGACATGTCCAAGGCAGACAGAGAGATTAGGTACCTCCCGTTCCTGCCAAGGGTTCTTGAGCTTGGGACACGAGCTGCGAGAAGCTGGAAGACTGGGAAGCAGCAGCACGGACAAACACAGAAGAAATCCAGGGATTCTTTACCCTAAACCCAGAGGAAGCAAGAAAAGCCAAATCTCCTTCAAAGCACCATTGTCCCAACTTTCTTCCCGGCGACACCATCTTCTTATTCTTCTTCATCGGCACCCCTGCCCACTGAGTCGACAACACGATCGGCTTCAAGTTCTGCCCCAGACATCGCCCTGCCATACCAACCTCCACCAACGCCGCCATCTTCTTCTATTCTATTTCTCACAAAACCAAAAAATCTGGAAAAAGAATCCACCACAAAAGGTATGCTCACTCACTTCTGTTGATGCGAAGATGATCCGCAACAGATCATAATCCGCAACCGCAACGGATCATCATATTCCGACCAAATATGATAACAATCGATGGACTCAACACTTTTGAATGGTAAAAGAATGTGTATTTTATATTACAAAGGTGTTCAAACCTTACATTCATAAACAAAACACAAGGTACCAAAATGTGATCATGATCAAACCTAAAAGCTCATGTGCCTCGTATGAATTGGCATATGGATCAAATTTTTTTTATGTGCAATGAATTTTTTGCCATTGGAAGGTCAACCATGTCTCTTGTTGTTTGAGAAGTCATAAGAGTCATCAAAAGATGTATTTCAAAATAAAATTGCATGGCATACAAGAACATAAATGGAAAAATGTGTGGATGAGTTTAAATCATGGTGTGGTTTGCCAAGCATTCATGACTACATAGATGGCACAAACATTGAAATCATAAAATCATATTGTGTTTTTCAAAAGGATTACTACTAATAGAAAAATCGTGCATGTAATTTGGTCACAGAGTTATAATTGACCATCAAAAGATATGTCATACATTATTATTGTCCAGAAAGGCAAGAAAGTTGTTAGAATCAACGATTTAGATTGTGGTGTTCATGATCTGATTTTTAAAGGTAAGGTCTTCAATTAATATGGCACCTTTGACCAAATAATTTTTAAAAATCATAACTGGTCCAAGTTATGTTTATCTAAAATTATTATGAGTTGCTCAATCAAACAAATTTGACTATAATCACCTTATGAATTAAATTTTCACACATTCAAATTGCATGAATAATCATTCCAAAAAAGGTTGTATGTCAGTAGAATTGAGAATATCGAATTAAAGTTGAGTCACAAAAGGGGTTTGAAAAAGGGGACATGCCAATTATTCTTACAGTGGAATCTACCACCATTATGTATTTCATTGCAACATTTCAACCTACTTTGATTCTCATATTTTTTCATTTTAATTTTCTCAAAGAATTAATTCATATTCAAGTCATTGTAGGACAAAAAAATTTGTGCCACCATTGCTATCATTATCACAACAATATGAAAGGGTGAAAAAAACAACATGAAAGGTAATTCAATTTCATTAATGGTGAAGACAAATTTGATTGTCCTTACTTATGATAATCAATTTAAGACTAAATACGATGAATTGATATAACCCAAAAATGTTAATCAATGTGTTATGGTGTTAATGAAGAATGTGACAACAACAATATGCAATTCATTTTCTAAACACAACCTTACATTACATTCTCCAAAGTGGTCGACAAAAGGGTGAAAACACCATAATTTCAATTACACACCAAATTGACAAGCAACCAACTTCCCATGATTGAAAATTTCAATCCATTTTTTAGATTGTATATTTGGTTGTATCATCTAATTAGTTCATGAATTTGGATTCTTCTTTTAGGTTATTGGATTATTATTTATATTCAATCTAACAACCTTTTTTCTATGTGCAAAATGTCATGTGTTGAATATTGTTGTGCCTACAAATGACAATGTGCATCATAACATGTGTCATGTGAAGATAATCATAAAAAAAGATGGCCATTTATGAGCTTCAATTACAATAATTGAAAATCTTATCATTATTACCATTAAAAAGTAAATGGTTGGAAGCCATGGTAGGTATGTTGAAAGTTGATTTCTTCATTTTGCCATGTCCAAAACATGTTCAATTTTTAATGAAAACCATATTACAAGGTAAATTTCAATTGATTGCTACTTCTCAATTTATATGTTTTAAATAACATATTAAACAAATGGTTACTCCATCAAAATCATCTTCTATTTTATCTATTAACTTTTTTGGATCAAATGATACAAATTTTGCTATTATGAATTTGAGTACACTCTATTTGATTCTTACATTTTTTTCTTCCATTTTCATCAAATTTTCATATTGATGTGGAGCTTACCATGCAAAATGAAATTTTGATTTTGATTGCCAGAAACCTAATCCAAAAATAATTATGTCTAAGTCTTTTAGACTTCTGGGAAAATTTCATAATAATCTTTTAGATAGCAAAATATTTATGACCAATTTATGTTTGGAATAAAGATTTAGATATAAAAATGTTTAAATGTGGAATAAATTACCAAATAACCCCTTTACCTATTGTTTATAGTAATCAACATTTTGAATTAATTGAATATACATGTGGTGTTAAAAAAATTTAATTTCAATTTGAAATGAAATTTTGTATATTATCTATAAGTTTAAATGATTACCCAACAATGTTAATATAAGAAATGTGAACACTTGCCCAAAAAACAAAATTCATTGAAATGATGACTTAAATATTTTGATGAACCTTTTGGAAACTTATTCAAATGCATTTACAGGATACATTGTTAAATTATTTAATTCATCATGTAATATCAATGTTGTTAGAATTCAAATGCATAATCATATTCAATACGAATACGAAAAAATAAAAATACTTTTTTTTTGGCAAATAAAAAAATTGCAAATCCAATGATCAATAACATCCCAATACTTAAATAATTTCTAACCGTTGAAGAAAATATTCCAATAATTTTAAAATACCAATAGTTGAAAATGTTCTAATGGTTTAAAAGATACCAATAGTTAATAATATTTCAATGGTTGAATAAATATCAATAATTAAAAATGTTCCAATGGTTAAATAAATACAAGTTTTTAAAAATGTTTCAATGGTTGAAGAAATGTAGATTTTAAAATGTTTCAACAATTAAAGAAATACCAATAATTCAAAATGTTTCAATGGCTGAAAAAATAATGATAGTTAAAAATGTTATGATGGTTAAAGAAATACCAATAGTTGAAAATGTTCCAATGGCTGAAAATATCCCAATTATTGAAAATGTTCAAATAGTTGAAAAATAACTTAATTGCAAAAAAATATATATATTGCAAAAAAAAAAACTAAAATACTTTCCATTGGACACCTTATGATGACATTATTTCAAACATAATACAAATCCATTCCTACTTGATTTGTTATATAAAAAATATGATTTTATTGGAAACATTTTCACAAATTGAAAGGGAAAAATAAATTATTTCTCAAATAAAGTATTCAATATAGTAAAAATCCACAATTTTATATTTCAAAAACAAAAATTAGATGGCCACATAATGAATAAGTTTTTTGAAATATCAAAAAAATTAATGATATTAAACATCATATTAAATCAAAGGAAAACATATATCAAAACATGGTAGTATCAAATTAACACATTTAGACAAAATGTCATATTTCTCCACAACTATCTTTCAGTCAAATATATGAACCTCATAGTTATGGTCAATATAAAATGAAAGATAATGTTATTAATGTCTCAACAAATATTAATCAAAAACAACAAATGTTATTGCATTTGCCATATAATGAAATAACAATAGATGTATTTTAAAAATGGTGATTTCAATACAAATCTTTCATGTTTTAAAATGTTCATCTTAATTGAATCATGTTGACATTAAAAAATTAATTTTAACACCATCATATATAAATTTAAATGTTATCATACACCTTCAATGGACTAGTTTGTATGTTATGCATACAACCTTAAAAAATAAATGTTGAAAATATATCATCATTTGAAAGTTTTGAATTGGAAAATGAAAGACATGTAGATTGTGTAACAACAAACTCCATGATAAATAAAATTTTAAATGTTTCCAAAATTAATGATTATGAAAGTATTGTATATTTAATTGCTTCAAGTTAAAACTTTCATGATTTAGGTTTGTTCAAAAATCAACATTCAAAACAATTAAAAATTTTAAATTATATTATGGCCATCCACGAGACTTAATTATTTTTTAAAAAATTTCATATCAACAAGTAACATAATGGAATTACTTCACAAATCCAAAGATTTTTCAATTAATATTATTAAATTTTTCTTAAGTTGTTAAGTTTTTAATCCAAAAGGTTGCATGCTTTGGACGAGTATGAATACACAAAGGAAAACTTATTGATAGGTCATTAAAGGCTTTTAAAGTACAAGATAAACCGAATTTACATAAGATTTTCAAATCATATTATGGGTATCACAATTTAAAAGGCTTACATATTTCACTAGATTGTTTCGAAAATTTATGAAATTTACGATGATAAGACAACTTGACTCTCCAACATTTTTAATAACTTTTACATTTGTAAAAAGGTTAGGTGAACCCATCATATAAGCTTCATACACCTTACATGTTAAAAAACTAAACCTTCAAAACAAAATGAAACACCTTTAATTTGTTCATATAAAAAATTGATCCACATTGATCTTATAACATGTTCAAAATATTATGATCATAAAATGTCTTGTTTTCACACATTATTCAACAAAGACCCTTTCTTTTGGGGACAAATCTATGATTCATTTTTGTCATAGATTTTGAAAATCATAGTAATGAACATGACCATGGCCTTTTATGGATTAAACGTGTGCTCATACATGGAATTAATACAAATGAAGAAATTAAAAAAATTATGGTTAAGTATATTCCAAGTGATGTTTCATTATTACCAATTACATTACAAAATGCAAACATTAACACACTTGAACATGTAAGAAAAAAATCATGTTGTTTGTAAATTCCATTATCCATTACCTCCCATGAGTATAACAAAAATATTACCCCCACTTAAATTAAAAGAAGACCTACTTTTTAGGAAAAAACATTTGTAAAAACAAGAAACAATCTTTTTGAATCTTTAAAATATTTCAAAACAAATGATAACAATATGTTCTCTAAAATTTTAAAACTTTTACATCTTGATGAAAATACATACATATTAAACTTTAGAAGCAAATTAATGAAGCCACACATTTTCCTAAAACGAACATCATAAAATATTACATATAATTAATGTATTTGGCACATGTGTTATTCTTTTGTGGTTAGCAAATACAAATATGTAATTTATTTTAGATCCATATACAATTACATCATATTTCACGTCATATATACATGACTAAAATCAACAAATATGTAAAATTAAAATTGCATTTTATAATACAAAAATGTATTTTGAATAAAATTGATGCCAACATTAAGATCCAAAAATGAAGCAATATATATATTTCAATTTTCAACAAATGTTTGCCCAATTAACTACTTATTTAGATCTTTCAATTTTTTCATATCATTCATCATCAACATTTAAATTTATTAGTATTTTTTAATATTAAGGATTTGTTTTTGTATTAAAACAACAATCCTTACTAAATCAATTAGAACTTTATTATCTTAACACAATGTATCCCTCAATTATAGAAAAATATTCAAATTGAAAAAATCTTAGATCAATTTTTATCATTAACTGAATTTGTTTTTTTATTACAACATAAATAATAATAAATTATCAAAATGCTACAAATTAAAAATCATGAAGTTTGGGAATTGCAATAATTATAAATATAATAAAAATTGATCAAGAGAACAACTTCTTTTATATTCACCATTTAAAAATTCAAAGGACTCATAATTTGGCACAAATATTAGGTGGCATGATGCATATTGTCAAGTAGAAAAAAAATTAAAAAATAGTTCCAAATTCAATTATAAAATTCAACACATACATGCAAGTGAAGAAGATGATGTTATTAATTTAAAATCAAAATCCTCTCATCCACAAAACGTATGGAATGATGATATTGATGATGACATTGGTGACATGTGTATTTAAACCCCCATTACAAACACATTATATATTGAAAAATACAATTTGAAAAATGATTTCATCATTCAATCACGTAATACATTAATTCAAAAACACAAAATTTTGAAAATGATGGTTTATAACATCATCAGATTTTATGATAATGGATGATTTGAATATTAGATTTTACTTAAACAATTAAATGAAGATTTTTTTTTTTTGACAATGTCATGTATAAAAAATAATGTATATTAATATTCCAATAGATTTATTTTTGACACAAGGTGTTGGAATTAATGAAAATTAATTGTTCAAAGATTATTATGATTATATACTAAAGACTTGTCATCAAATTTAACAAAATAAAAAATCTACTCATAACATTTATAGGTATAGTTGTATTTAATATTGATAATTAGATAATACATACAATTTTGAACATACATGTCCAATAAATATTAGTAAACATATTGAATTTATTATAAGATTCTTTAAATAGACTCACATGTCAACATGAATAGTTACATCTAATTATTGTAAATGAAAAATCTTTCATAGGTGTTAAAATGTTTAATGTTATAAATCATCAATTAAGAATAATAAAACATTTTCAAAACCAACTTTTTAGTGGTCTAAATGTCATCATGTGAAGTGATTTTTTATGAAACATTTATTGTAAAATATTGTTGGATTTTTTAATCCTTCAATGACAATATTAAAACACTAGCACCAAACTTTTGGAAAAACAATGTTAAATGCTATGATCGACTATAGTTATGCAACAAACTAATACATAATTTATAAACAAATTCCATAAATGCATGCAAAATTTAGAAGACATTCAATATTTTAATTCAAATTGTTGTCAACAAATATCAAATGCATTAACTACCACACTTATTTTATACAAATATCCTAGTGCAAAAAATAATAAAATTGTATTTAACAAAATAATTAGCCCAACATTCAATTTTGAAACTACAAACATTCACCACCATTCATGTTCAACATCATATAAACTTCTAAATGGCCTAAGCAAAATTGCAAGTTTACATATTACAAATTGTATCAAACAAAATATGTTAGATGAATTTGTGCTAAAATTTTGCAACATCTCATGGTCTTGTTAATGGAGTTGATGGTATATTCAAAACCTCAACATCATATCATAATAAAACCATAATTTGGATATCTTTCCCAAATCCAAAAATAGGAATGTAGTTAGAAAGAAGTCTATTCATGACCTTTATACAAACAATATTCAAATAAATTAAATACTAATTGAACCAATTATAAAAAACATAAGAATTGACAAAAACTAATCTTATATTATAACGAGAATTCAATTTCCAATTCAATTAGCAACAATAAAAACCATTCATCGATCACAAGGATTATTGTTTGATGAATTCACTTTTGAACCTACTAATGTTAAAAAACATGGACTATGATACACAATTATTTTTCACATTCCAACAAAAGAAAGACTATATTTTAAAATTCCATTTCAACATCAGAAGTTTCATGAATCCACATTTTTTCATTTTCTCTATGTGACAAGCATAGTGTTGTCATTTCAAAAGTCTATTACGAATCCATAATCTTCTTAAAATTCATCGAATTTTTTAATGATGATTCCCATTAAAGTTTATGACAACATGAATAATTACAAATTTGATAATGTTAATTTTGAATATGGCTTTAAATTTTACATTTGTATGCAATCTAGAATAATTACAAGTGTGAGTGTTCAAATAATTCCCCTATTCACACTACTAGAAATTCTGTCATATGCAACCACCATGTTTGCAACTGGGATGCAACTACCGGTCACATGCAACTATGCAAAGTTTTTCATGCAATTACAATGAATTTTTGCTCCTTTTTTGGGTGTGTATGCAACTATGGTGCAACTATGATCACCTTCATCCCAACCTTTGGATGATTTTTATGATATATCATCGTATATATTTAATATGCATATACTCATAATTGCATGTGCAACCAAAATAGGCCAACTATGGTATTTTGATAAGCTAGGTACACATTTTTTTTAAGGCATGTCTAGGATTAGGGTTGCCTACAAATGACAATCTCATTGATAAGGTTTAGGATATAGGTGAATTGTGTTGGTCAAAATTTGAAATTGTGGTTTTGTTATTCATTTTAGTAGCAACATTCCTCCATCATCTTATAACCATACCAATGTTTCCTTTAGATTATCACCAGCTCTGATACCAAAAACAGGGGCGAAAAAGAAGAAGAAGCAGCAGAAGAAGCAAGAGCTTCTCCTCCTCCGCGGCGGCGCGGGAGAAACAATCTGGCCGCAACACTAGTAGTGATAGGGACACTCATTTCATCACCCAAGAAGCAGCATGTGTTGGATCCGACATAGTGTGTTATAATAGCAGCAGCTCTTGTTGTGCACGGGTAGAGGAGGTTCTACCTACATATCTGCTGCTGCAGAGGAGAGAGAGTTCTTGGAAACAAACTGGCGAAAGGGATGCCCGTCAAAGACCAATAGAAGAACTCACCAATGCTACTGAAAGCGAAGAAGATGCTGAAGAAGAAGAACAAGAACAAGAACAAGAAGACGGTGATCAATTGCACATGAAACAGTATGAGGAGCTAGAAGAACCGCTTCCGCAAACCGAGCGGGAGGCGCTGGCTGCGATGTATCTGGAACTGGAGAAAGAGAGAAATGCGTCCGCGACGGCGGCAAACGAAGCCATGGGAATGATTGCGCGTCTCCAAGAAGAAAAAGTCGCAGTGCTGATGGAAGCTAGACAGTTCCAGCGGGTGGTGGAACAGAAGTCGATGCACGATCAAGAAGCGATCGACGGTCTGCGAAAGGTCATTGCAAGGATCGAAGAGGAGAAGCGTGAACTGGAAGAGGAAAACGAGTTCTACAGATCGATCGAGGTTACTCCGTGCGCAGATAGAGGAGAGCATACGTGCTCGAAGCATGCTGTTGCTTACCGCAC
>Ga0116231_10004343_pt1 | contig 28757 bp, 11 predicted proteins | sample S1TSphgellanicum_2_FD_89695 | JGI IMG/M metagenome (GOLD analysis project Ga0116231, IMG submission 89695) | Host-associated microbial communities from peat moss isolated from Minnesota, USA - S1T2_Fd - Sphagnum magellanicum MG | ecosystem: Host-associated > Plants > Peat moss > Unclassified...
GTGGGAATTTTTAAAACCCTCCAAAATCTTCACTTCAAATCAAGCAGTTGGTTTATCTTTCTCCATTGAGTCATTCTTAGATTTCCAAGCCTTTCACAATCTGGGTGGTGGGAATTTTTAAAAGCCTCCAAGAGGCTCCCAGATGTCTTGTCCAAAAAGTGAGAAAATATGTCCAAAAAAATCACTGGAACTTACAAATAATTCTGCAATATATCTTCTTTCATTTTGTTGGGATACTTACTGCACTCAATTTATAACCTAAATTGGAACCACACCTCTAACCTATACATCCAGCAACTAGCTTGTTTTGGAAAGGTGTACATGAAACTTGACTGAAGGTTTCACCAAACTAATAAACTAGTTTGATATTAGAGCAACTCTGCCAGTGCTCAGTTCATGACCCTGCAAAGCATGCGGGTTTGGCTCAGCAAAACGGTTTTGGCCAAGCAATTTTGCTTAATACATGCTAGAGAAGAGTGCAATAAATATGATGATCTGACTAGTTCTCCCTGTTTCTGATTGTTCAATCATAATGATTGGTCCAGGTGGTTTGCTATTAGTAGTCTCCCACTTATTTGCAGTCCCAGTTTTAGTTTTGTGGGTCCCCTCCAAAAAAGTATATAACTAAACTTGGATGGGAGAAATATTTGTGTAGGCACATAATGAGCACCACACTCACTGAGCACTACTGGAGATTCTCTTAGTCCTACTCCAACCCCTAAATAGCTGGCATGTTCTGGTGGTTTTCAGAGAATACAATTGATCACACTATGAAAAATTCTTAAACTTACTCAGTGGGACATTAGAAAAGTAAGTCATCCAATCAATCACAAGTGGATTAGCAATAGTAAGTGCTGCCCACCTTCATGTTTGAATGCATCAAGTGTCTCCAACAAAAAGTCATGATCAAGTGTCACTATTGATAAAAAAAAGTTTGTTGAAAACGGCTTTCTCACAATGAAGCACATGCATCATAAGAATCTTTTGCTTAAGGGTCATAAGACTTCCATGAATGAACAAACATAACAGTGTCATCTCAACATATTCTGGAAGCCTTATGAAGAGGAAGTAAGCTTACAGTTTGGGGGAAGAAGCATAGCTTAGCCATACCTTCCCATTTGCTTGCCCTCAAGTAACATTTTGCAAAATTATTATTTTGAAAATAGTGAACTCGATGGAGCATGTCATAATGGTCCAACTAGCCACCATGATTTGCTTTTTAAAAGTTGTATGTGTCATGTCAAAATTTTGAGTCTCACGGGAAATATACTTTTTTAATCCCAACAAGTTCTGTGACTCATTAGATTTTCAGACTGTGAGTACGTTGGCGTACACATTTTATATTGTGATGCATGTCATTTAGCAAATGCTTGCAATACTTTGTCAATCATGAGCCTTGCATCTGAGTTGTTATAACGAGGGGCGAGTCGGCGCTGACACAGAGGCAGTTTACAAATGTGATTAAATTACTGTATTTTTTGTTCTGACTAGAATCTCAGGACTTCCTCTGTGTATAGAGTTCGATACCTGAGCTGACTACATGCAAAACTTACCCACCCCTTCATAATAATTCATGTAGTGATCATCATCCCCTCAATAGGGTTTTTTCTTTGGGTGAAAATTTGTCAAAAGGCAACACCTTACACAAGTGAGGAGCCTACAACAGGCCCATGCTAAAACCAAGGGGCTTTATTCTGATTTTTTGGCCTAATACCACTACCACTTAGTGGCTGATCATCAACTTGTGGCAAACCTTAAACCCTGAGTTGCAAATCTTTCTCACAACACCAGCCCTTGTTCGCCATCCCCACTATCCTTGTGACTAAATTTTTAGTCATCTTGCATACCTCAATTTTGTCTACTTCACCAACAAGTGGTAATGCAATGAAGGCTAAATTTGTCAATACTACCTTTACAACTATATTTTAATTGGTGGGATTACCTTCAAATTCTAATGGGATTCCATTTTGTAATGTCGTAATTTAGTTATGGAGTAATGAGATGATCGAGAACAAGATTATGGAATCAATATTCAACTACTTTTGAGGATTGCTAAACGGGATATGGGAAAGGAGAATGCTTGCAATTTGAAGCTTTGTGTTGGAGTTCATATTCAAGCTTCAAGGTCAAATTTGAGATTTTTAAAGTGTTGAAGACTTAAAGTAAATTACAACCTTTGAAGTTTTTTTAGAAGTTCTTAATTGAAAGTTTTACACTTTCTACGTTCATTGTGAATTGCAATTGATTGAATGATTTTCTTTTCAATTCTATTTTTTATTTTTAGATTTTTAAAATTTTCTTTGTATAATTGATTCACTTCGAGTGTTGATTTTGTACTTTTTGTCATTAGAACCTACATCCTAGCCCTAAGTTTTTCAAGTGTTGAAGTTTGTGGTAATCATGATCTTGTGAATTTAGAGTTTTAAAATTCAATGCAACATAAGATTTTAGAGGTTTTTGTCTACATTTTGTGCTTCTCTTCAATGGTAACTCAATCCAAGATTTTTCCAGTTTTGTTCATATTTTGTGCTTCTCTTGAAAAGCAACTATTGCTTGCAACTTTGCACTCTATTGGTACACTCTAAATAGTGTGACTCCATGTTCCCAAGGGGTTTCAATGTCTTGACTTGAATTGTTGAAGTAGGTTTACTAATTTTTCTAATTTCTCCTTGACATAGAGGCATCATATTCCCATTGCATTAGGGCCAATCTCAATGGTTGTTTGTGATGATCAAGACAAACATTCCTTATTCATTTATTTGAATGTTGAAATGAACTACAACAATTTACATCCTTGCCCAATCCTCAAGTTCTCTAGCCTTTAGAATTAGTTTCTACCCCTTGAAACACAACATATGTTGGAATAGTGGCTAGATTTCATGATGCATGAATGGTTGCATTGTTGGATAAAAAATGTTCAATGATTCAATTTGGGTGTCAAGAGGGTTTGTAGATTGTGGTTGTGTTTTTTAAGTATGCAATTATTGATGCATGAAGTGAAAGGTATCCCATGGGAAAATTTACGTATTGTTTTGTTTTGTTTGTAAATGTATCATGTTTTGAAGAGTTTTTCCATATAAGAAGCCTCATTAGTGCTTTACAACAAATTTTGTATTTACCATTTTGATGCACTAGGGCATGAGGTTTGTATTTTTTTAAATTTGGCGGTTGTTACAACTATTACCATTTTTAAAAAAAAGGATGGCAATGTCCTAAGAATGTAACAATGTATCATAGCTTGAAAGTTAATTTTACTCAATGACATACACTTGGTCTTGGGCACCTTGAGTTCGATAGATTAATTTTAGTTATCTAGTCTTGCACAACTATCATTGAACTAGAGGCAAGCACACACTACACACATTGCCATTTAGAATTTGGAATGCTTTAACATGTCATTGTTTTGGTAGGTTGGTGCCCTTGAAATCTCACTAAATCAACCTATGTTGTTTGTGGATGACCTTGCAAAACAAACAATTGATGTTTAATTTTTTTAAGGTGAATTTTGACATTGCAACTTTATTCTTAACATTCCATGTGAGTTTCTGCATTGTTGTTTGGGCTATAAAGGGAGATGTAACACATAATCTTGTTGTAAGCAATATAACAAGCCTATTAGTACCTCTAATATGGAAAAGCCAACATGAATTTGTTATTTTTTGAGAAAGAGGTTTTAAATTTTGATTGATAGATGCAAATTATAGAGCCACCCCACCTTGAATTTGATAAACTGCCAAAACTTTTCTTGTTGTCATAAGTTAGATGAAGTTATTAGCCTTGGGGTGACATGTGGAACCTATATTTTTACACATTTTGTGATGAAATGATTGGAATGTTCAATTTGACCTTGAGTGACCCACCTAGGAAAGCATTTGTCACAAAAAGTGTGTCCAAATGGTTAATTGAAAAGATTTTATTAGTTCCATTTGATGTCTAGAGGTTGTGGATTTAAGTGAAAAGGATGTTTACATAACTTTTAATCTTGCTACAAAACATGGGAAAAGACTTTCCTTGTTTCTAGTTGTATACCATAGTTGAAATGTAGGTTCAACAAAACTTATATTATTATCAAACGTGTTGAAATTTTCAAAAAAACAAAAAAAATTCTCAAAAAACTCCATCTATTTATACATTGGTTTATTTGATTGGACTAGGTGGGCTTTGTTTTCCCCACCTATGCGTACACTCATGAAAAATAATGAGCATTCAAAAACTATAATATGCATTAACAATTTGATTCCTAAACCATTTTTGACCCATTCTTGACCCAATTTTGACCCAATTCCTAACCATTTTTCTTTTAAATGTCCTTACACTTACACATTAGACATTTTTTCTTGTTTATTTAGTACATGCACAAGAGAATGATCTAAACAAATCATTAAAATAACAAAAGATGAAAATAGTTATCATTTGTGTTCTTAACACCAACGACCTTTTAGGACTTTAGGATCATGATTTCAAAAATTCATAACTAAATAAAAATCAATTCAATCAATTATCTATAAAAGACATCAAAATAGATTTTAGCATTTGAAGTATTCTTAGAAATTAACATCCAAGAAAAATTCCCAAAAAATAGATTCCTTTTGTGTTCCTAATAAAAATAAAATCCCTTAATGATATTTTTAATTGTTTTCCCTTATGCATTCATTTTCCACATCAAAACACAATTTTTTGTAAATTTAATTAGATTTTTGAATTCTATATGACTTGGGTAACCTTTTAATAAATAATTTGGAATGAATTTTTTTTTTACGTGAGTTTTATATTGTTCTGAAGTTGGATGGGATTTAAAAATTTGAAGTGTGATGTTCTTCATGGTACCACCCAAAGATAAGTTTGTCGATGTATGGTAATAGGTTTTCACCTTTGTCCATGTTATTTTCAACCTTTTTTTCAAAGTTTGTCTAATGCAAAAGAATCTAAATATAGGAGAATGTTAAACACAAAATTAGTTCAATTTAACAACTTACTTTGAACCTTCCCTCCTTGTCCCTTGGAGGACATCCAAGAGGCGTCACAATTAGGAAATGAACTCTTTATCTCTTTATATGTATTTTATTCCATCCTACTTTGTTTGATCCAAATAACAATTGCCTTCCTTGTTCACAACAACATCCGTTTGTTCATGCTATAACTAATTATAACCCTCAACCAATGAATTACAACTAGGAACACAGACACAACATGCAGTGATTGGAACAAGATTTTTTCAAATCAAAGCTTTGCACACCAAAAATAAATAAAATTTACATCAAAGTCCTTAGTCCTTAGTTGTGGATCTCCTACTCCAACCAAGCTTTTATTCATGCCCAATACAACACTTTCATACTTATAAACACCCCTATCTTCTTTCTTTGTTTGAATTTTTCACTTTCCACTCCCAACCTTACTAACAAACAATACCTACTCAAGCTCCTTGTGACCAATCCTTCTCTTCCTACTTCCTTTGCTTTCACATAAGAGGGTGTAGACCTTTTACTTCCTCCTCAAGTTAATTCCTTCCTTTTCCTCTTCATCCTCCTTTTATATTTCCTTTACCAAGCCTAACACAAGGTTTGTGCACCTCTTCCCTCCTTCACCCTTGAGTGGAAATATTCACCAAAACTACCTTTGAATAGCCGCCATCACCCACCAATGATTCCCCCACCTCCATCTCCACTGTGTTCTTTGGTTGGATGCATTTGGGTAATTCACCTCCTCATGATGTAGTAGCCTCTTCCCATGGTCTTGCCTATTCATGATACGTCTAATCCCCCATTAGCCCAACTCGCACAATACTCATTAGCACTCTTCACTCCTTCCCATTTCTTCACACACATTCATCACTCAGAAAAGTGAAGGTGATCAATAAGCTTCAAGAAAAAAAATGGCTACTATCCTAACCTAAACTTAATTTTTAGCATTTGTTTAGAAGTCACTTTCACCATATTCGTACCTCCTTATCTAGCACACTTATTTGGCCCAAATAAAAACAAAATAACCTTATTTTAACCTAGTCCAACTATTTTAGCCCCACTTTGTTTTAACTAGGCCACCCATCCCTTGGCAATCCATCCTGGATAAGATCAACCTATTATCCTATCTCCATGAACTTCGAGTTAACACCCAAAACTTCATTAGTTGACTTACCTATGCTTAACAAAAATTGGGTTAAGCTAATTGGGGCTCAATAGAGAAAATATTGATGATGTCACACAATTCATGTTTTTTCTTAAAAAGTTATCATGTTGGTGTGGTTGAATTTGGATGGCAATGACAAGATCCATTGTGGACGTGAATTTCTTGTTCAAATGTGATGGTAACCCATCTTCAAAAGGATGTAGTACACCCTGGAAAACTATGTTTCTAATATAGAAGATTCTGAAATCAAGCAGAAAGGTTTATGCAAAATCTAGTTTTTCCTAAACTTGATTCTTCCAAGGCCTTTGATAAACTTTTGTGCAATTTCTTGTTTGGAGTTCTAGCCCGGTTTGGAATGGTGGACAAGTTCATTAGCACGGTGCATATGTTTTGTGAGGGTGTAGATGTGGCTATTCATGTCAATGGCCATCCCTCTTCTTCCTTTAAGCTTAGACAAGGGATACATTAAGAGTGCTCACTCACTCCTTATCTCTTTATAAAAGTCAGAGAACCCATGAATGTGTTAGTGAAACAAACCATACAAAGGAATGACATAAAACAAGTTCAGTTGTGAAGAAGGGATAACAATAGGTGATGTTGCAATATGTTAATGATACATTTCTAACAATCAAGGGTCAATGTGATTTAGTTTCCATTTTGTACAATTTCAAATTAGGTTTTGGGCTAGAGATCAATGACAACAAGCACAACATATTGGCTAGGATTCTCGAAAAAAAGACTAAAGGGTAGCTACAAATTACGTGGACAAAATGGATTTTCACTATGTTACTTTTTAAGTCATCATTCCATAAAAATTTAAACTCTTATCACATATCAAAAAAAGAACCCATTTATGGGAAGTTAATGTGTGAAATCTTTTACCTATGAAAAAAACATGAATTGTCAATTATACATGAACTTTAACAATGGACTATCATAGTCCATTTAAAGTTTCAAAATATTGAATATGAATTTTTATCTCACAATATGTTTGTATAATGTGCTTGTATAATGTTTTTAACTTTGAAACATAATATTTTGAAAGTTGATAACACTTATGATCAAAAAAATCAAATAAAGAATTATCCTATTTGTGAAAATATTTGGATCAAATTCCATTTCCAAATTTTCAAAATGGTGAAATTCACTTTATATTAAGATTGATATTTTTCAAGACCAATGTTTGTTTGTTTTTTTTGAAATGATAATATAAATTTTGATATGAAAAAAGATGTTAACATTAATATCATTCGAACCAATTTGAAAGTCAAACTAATTCATTAGGTTTTAAAACACATTCAAAATACCCAAAAACAATGGATACAAAAGTTGAGTCTAAGACCATACACATACATTAGAGCATGTGTTATATCAGTTTGGGCTATTTGAGATATGTACTGATGTATTTGCAGGGTAGTTTGGTGGGTGACCATTTACTTTCTACTAGATAGCAAATATGGTACTAGATAGGTAGTAAAAAAAACAACTGAGCTAACCACCATGGTTAGCTTGGGAACCTGAACCCGACAGATAACCCTCTACTGAACAACCCACCATCATTGGTGCACTTGTATCCCACCTAAGTTGGTCCTCAGGTGAGTGTGACTTGCCTTGCAAGTTGACTGCTGCTCATATCTATCTATCTATGAAGGAAGGTAGTTTGTTTTGTAGTTATGAGATCCACTGAACTGGGATGCTTTAGATCATGTTCTTGGTGTCTTTGGAAAGCTCTCGATGAGGAGGGGTGCATGGGCTTGATTCCATGATGTTTGGACTTGCGGTACAAAAGTTCTTAAATATTAAATGATTTCTTCACTGAAAATTAAATTAAATCATAGCTGAAAATTTCGAAGGAATTGGAATGTGCCTTTGGTGTTGTTGGAAAGATCTTGATGATCTGGATTTAATGGAATCTATTTGGTAAGATTTGGAGTCAGAATGTCGGAGATGTTGTTTTTTAAATGATTTCTGCTGCTGAAAATTCAAATAAATTCCCAAAAAGTAGGTTTTTAAGGAAAAATCAGCTGAGGACACGGTAACATTTGATGGCTTACCATTCAATTCAAGCATGATTTCCTGTCGTATTTGGCTGCTCAAAAAATTGATACATACATTGCAAAACAATTTTCACATGTTGAGTTTCCGTATTTTGTAATGGGTTCACACTTGAGCCAACAGCACAGGCCACACTAGTATATAACTAATTTATGATAATAAATTATCAGAATATATATTGGCCCAATATTAAGGAATGGAGAATATAATTTATGGGCAAAAATATATTTTTACACATCTTGGAATTGAGGAATTTTCATCCAAATTTTTAACCTGGAAGCATACCAAAAAGCATTTGTACTCATCTTTCTATTCACAATGATGAAAAATTGCATTGATCTGTGCCAAATGGAACAATAATTGTATTCATCGGCTTGTATCATGCCTTGTACCCTCCCTCCCCACCTCCTCCCCTCATTAGTTTGCAGTGTTTTTAGGGTTCCTTTGGAAATCTGACAGGAGAAAGAAGCCCACTTCACTGAGGAGCTTGCATTGTTTTTCATTTCCTGCATGGAAGTAGTACCTAGTGTCAGTGAATTCTTTCAGTGGCCAAAATTTACACACACCAACCAGCACTTCATGGTAGATGTTACAAGCAAGGGCTGTGTCACACTGTGTGTGGCCTTGCCATTTACATTAAAAAGTATCTTAATGCAAAACAAGAATTATGGATACTCAAATATTTCACCATGCAAAAATATAATCTTCAAAAAATCCTCTAAAAGAAACCAAAATCCAGAAATAAAAAAATTATAACTCTAGTATAACTAATCTCAAGTTTCAACACAAGCTGAAATATCATCTTTTTTAAAAATCCTCAAATAAAAAATAGATCTATTACCTAGGGGCCAAAATCCCTTAAGCTACTATACTCTATAGTGAATCTAAACACAATATCCTCCTTGCCTTGATAGGCAAGGCCAAAAGGCTCTAAAAAAACAGGAGATACCACCCAAAAATCAAAACACCTTACTACAAAACACAAGGCACAGACATTGACTAGATGTCCCTACCATGAGAGGGATTAGCTCTCTCCCTTTTTTTTGGTTCCTGTGGGTTGTGCATCTTTTGGCCTTTCTGTGGCCTTCCCTTTTTGTCTCCCCTTTGATGGTTCTGGCCATCAATCTTTTGTTGGATTTTTGTGTTGATGTCAGATCCCACTCTAGGAGGTGCCCTCCAATTAATGTTTTTTTGCCATAATTGTGATGTCAAAAATTTGGTGAATTTTACCCCAAAAATAGCAAAATTGGTCAAAATAACAATACAAAAGCACATTTTCCCAAAATTTCCCAGATTTTTTTTTTGTCTAAAAGAACAAAAATTCGCTCCAAAAACATAAATTTGCCTCCACTTACACTAGTGAAATTTCCAGAGTGGTTTTTGTTATTTATCTCATACCTTCATAATCCTAGTGGTTCCAAACACAGAAAGATATGCCCATTTGTAATCATCCTTTTGCGAATTTGAAGATTTTATTGCACCTACCTCCTCTATTTCCTATTTAGTTCATACACAATCAATGACTTTTTAGGACAGAAATAAAAAGATAACAAACAAACATAGGATAATACACATGTAGGTTTTGTGAATCACATGATCAATAGGCAATATGGCACAAATCACCTCGATGCAAAATAAAATTGGGACATATCTAATAAAAACTAATGAAGTATATCAAAATGAAATGCAAAACAAAAGTAATAAAAAGAAAACTATGAATGATGATAATTTACAAAACCAAACATACCTACACCATACATAAATTCACATATTTGATAAGCAAAATGGTCACACTTTATTCCACAATAATCTATGATTGTTGCACTCCCACCAATTACCCACATTGTTCACTATTGAAACACTAAAAATAGTTGGGGTGGGGGGGATTCTTTTCACCCCATGCCCTTCAACATCCCATTGCCCCTTTCATCCCCTTGTGCCCCTTCATTGCCTCTTTTCATCCATCGTTGGTCATCCATTTCCTGAAATATTTTTATATTCCCCCACCATTCCACCCCATCATCCCTTAGTGCCTTCATTACACTATAAGAAATCATGTTCGTTAGAACCACATTGCATTGTGACTAAAGTTCCAAAACAACTAATGTACAATTACAATACAACTAGAGCATGGAAATATGAACAATTAATAAATAAAATGTCACATCAAAAAATCAAAAAATTGTACTATAGTTTCAACTTAATTGCAAATGGGACACTTATACAATGTAATGTACTCATCATACATATAAATGTAATCATGTTCGACTTTTTAACAAAGTTGCACTTTAATTGCATGTGGCAACTACTTTATAACTGGTGTAAATGTAGCATCCAATTAGTAACTACGTTACAACTAACGTATGCAGTTGACACAAACGATCATGTCAAGTGTACACACTTCCACCGCCCATTAAATATGACACTTGCAACTAATTGTAAACTATCAATCCCATTGATATAACTAGCTATGCTATTATGTTTTCATTATGTTCCCACTACATAAATACTACTTTTCCACTATTTTGTGACTAATATTCAATTATTAATAAATTAATAACCAAAAAATTATATTTAATTTTTAATTTTTATTAATGAATTATTAAGAATTAAAAATTATTTAATATTTAATCTTAATTAATCATTTTAATTCAGAAAATTATTTTTTAATTGATTCAAATAATTTACTTATAATTAATTAATTAATTAAAATTTAAAATTAAACTTATTCATAAAGATATTAAGTTAAAAAAATTAATCATCAATTCAAAAATTCAGATAATTAGTTTTTGATAACTATGTATTCTACCCTAATTCATATTTAATATTTAATATTTTTTTTCAATAATTTATTAATTATTGACTATATTCAGTAACACATAATTTACTTAATTATTAGATAATCCAAATAATTAATTTTGGGAATCCATATGATTAATTATCTTATAACTGATTAAATAATTATTTAAATTAGATTGATTAATTCAAAAAACTAATTCAAATGACTATTTCAAATAATGAATTCAGATATATAATTATAAAATAATTACTTATTTAATTTTCGAATTTAAAAAATTAAAAATGAATAGAAGGAATGTGGCAAAATCTTTTTTTAATTACAACCCAATTTGTAATTAATGTGCAACTAAAAGATTTAACCCATAAGTTTTTTCCTTGAATATCATTTCACAAATTATATAACAAAGGTGTATTTTCTTGTGTGTTCACATTAAAATACCATGTGTCAATTTGGGATGAACTCAAAAAAGTTTAACTCTAAAAAAAAAACATAAAATAAAATAAAATAGTATTTACATACATACTCTTTAAATCACCTATACTTTTACCTTCCTACCTACCTTTCTACCTAGGTAAGAAAGCAATTAGTCTTATTTTTTAACCTACATACCTAGGTAGGTAAGTAAATATGTAGTGTAATAGTTAAGTATGTAACCTAGGTATGTAAGTATGTCATACCTACATACCTATGCTTATGTATTGACCTACATAGTTACTTAAATAATATTTTTTTATTATTATATTATTATATTATTTATTAATATGTCACTTGAGATTTTTTTATTATGCCACATGTCATAATCTAAGACCAATATAAACAAAATAATCATAATGCATGATGAAGATTGATATATTTATCTACTTATTTAAATCACCCAAAAATCCCCATAATGCCATGTGTTAGATTTTGATATATCAATGAAAAATGGCATCAACATGACGTTATCATGATAGTTGTAAACTAGTTGCATTTAAAATTACACAATAGTTGTTCTTACATAGTTGTAATTGAATTACATGAATTGCATATGTATATATTTTCACATATGATGAATTGCAATGATTTGTACATGATCATTGCAACTCAAAAACCCTAGTTGCAAGGCTAGTTGCAAATCACCCCATGTTCTCATAATGTTGGTACTCATCACTTGCCCATTGTTGAAAAGAAAATTATGTTTCACCTTGACACCCTTGCCATTGCTTCAATTACACATCAATGTTCCCATCATTCTTGTTCCACCCCAACCCCAAACACCCCCTCCCCCCCACAACCCGCCAATTCATCCCATGTTGACTATTTATCACCCAAAAAGAAAAAGTTAAATTGGTTACCCTTCATGGTCCCAATAGCTAGTCTATTGCCCAATTTTTTCCCCAATCCTTTCAACCCACTCTTTACATTATTTTTTTATTGTAGACACCCAAGGATATTTCTTAAGGCACTAATGTTGGGAACCTTCATTGTAACACCAATAAACAAAAAGAAACTATAATATATGGTGGAATTGGGCCTCATTAATGGCATCCCAATGACACATGACAATCTCATTCATCCAATTTTCATACAAGTGAAAATTGATGATTAACGTTTCAATCAACGTTTCAAATAGGGATAAGTGAGTGATGAATTGGTGATACCCATAGGCATTTTTGATACCTACCTAACACTAGTAAAAACACACAAAAGTCCCACAAATATTGTAATCACAAACACTATTTTGTAACATTTGAATTTTCTTTTGAAATGCATTTTTATAAATGGAATTGTTTTTGCGAATTTTGAAGAGATTTGATTAACTTCAAACTTGGCTAACCATTTCTAAAAAGAAAATTATTAAATGATAGAAAATTTCAAATATATTAAATTTATCACAAAATTATATGTCAAAAAGTATGAAAATTTTAAAATATAATTCAAAACTTGGGTTGTAGAAAGTATTTTTGCATGAAACTTTGGGTGGTGAATGATATTAATGAAAATTAAAATGGTTGCAAATTGAACTAGTTGTAAATCATTTTACATCTTGACCATTGATTGGGATGGAACAATTTTAAATGTTTGCATAAATTTTATGTCACAAAAAATACCACTATTACAAATTATGGTTTTTTAAAAGGTTCAAACTAATTAACTTGTCATTTTGGCTAATGGACATGTACATTTTGACTAAAGGCCAAAGGCTTGAGTGACATATATATATTTGTTGATTAATCAACTTGATTATAATGATTTATTTGATTAGATACAATAGTCAAGTTGTACAACCTTAGTCAAAATGGCCAATGATCTTTAGTCAAAATAATCAATGGTCTTTAGTGAAGTTGAACATTTAGTCAAAATGGTTAATGATCTTTAGTAAAAATGATCAAATTTGATATTTAATCAAGTTGAACATTTAATCTAATGATCTTTATTCAAATACAACATGGTCTACTACCCTATGTATTTACCTCCTACCTATTCATCCACCTATTTACATGATTAATTACTTACTTACCTATTACCCACGCACCCACTTACCTACCTACCTATTTACCTACACCTTTTCACCTACCTACCTACATACCTACCCATTTACATACATATTATCTATTTACTTATCCACCCATTTATTTATTTAATTCTAACCACTAGGTTTAACCATTATGTTTAACCATTATTTTAAATCACTAAGATTAGCCACTAGGTTTAACCATTATTTTAAGTCATTAAATTTAATCATTAGGTTTAGCTATTATTTTAAATCATTAATTTTAGCCACTAAATTTAGCCATTATGTTTAGTCATAACTTTGAATCATTAAGATTAACCATTAAGTTTGGCCATTACTTTAAGTCATTGAATTTAACTATTAAATTTAGTCATTATTTTAAATCATTGAATTTAACCATTAAGTTTAGCCATTACTTTAAGTCATTGAGTTTAGCCATCAAGTAGTCATTATTTTAAATCACTAAGTTTAACCACTTAATTTAACCATTATGTTTAGCTTAATTTTAGCCATTAGTTATCACCTAGGTTTATTCATTATGTTGAATGATGTGAAATAAACATGTGAAATAAAAAGCATAAAAGTTAAACATTTTTAATGGTGCAATCCACTGGTAAGGACTTAATTTATAATTGTGAAGGTTTGGGGTTCAATTTTTTATACTTACAATTTATGCACATGTTTAAAAAGTTAGGGTAGGTAGGTTAGACTAAGGTAATTTGGTGAAGTTAAGTAGGTTAAACTAACACCTACCTAGCTAACCAACTTAACTTCACCAAGTTAAGTAGGTAAGTAGGCAAGGTGGTTTTTTTATGCCTATCATTTGTGAATATTTTTTTATTAAAAAACCCAATTGAAAAACCATGAATTGTAATAATGAATTTATAAATACTATTTAAAAACTTAACATTTCATGATATTTTCCTAAAATGGGGCAACCTTAATGTGCTTTTACCCAAAATCATCAAACTTATTGAAAAAATTTAGCATATATGAGTTAAATTGGAATGGCAACACAATTGATTATATTTAAATAATGTTAGTAATATCAATGCAATGGTGGTAAATTTATTTTCTTCATTAACAAATATGAATATTCATTAGGATAATGCAAGGACTATGCCTACTAACATTGATTAATACTTATAATGTCTACTAATAATAGAAAATCAATGATGAGAAGGAATCTTCCATTCACCCTCTTCCTATGTTAGATAAACACCAAAAATACCTTGTTCACATTGAAACTTTGAAACTCTAAAATGTTAAATTTTCAAAGTTTTCTAAACTTAAACTAACAATTATAAATATTATTATGAATTCTAGGCTTGATTAATATCACCCAAAAAATTAATCTTAACCCAAAAAAAAAGAATAACATATCATTTTTTGAAGAGATCAAACGTCCCTAGGACAATTAAACTATACGTGCATATCATCTTGAAGTAATGACTACCTCAATGTATAGTTTCAGAAAGTGAGGATTTCCAAAGTATGAACTCAACACCTTTCTTTGTGCTGAAGGATGAAAGTTATCACCAATGATTTGGTGATTAAAAAAATGTCAAAACATAACAATTAAAAATCCTAAGACTTTCAAAGATTGGCATTTCTTGAATTTGGGCGAATATTTCCAATATCATCACTATTGGGTGTGGGCATTATTAATTTTTGTATCACTAGGATTATTTTTTTTAATAGGTAAATGGATTAACCCCTCTTGAATAACTTTGAGGAACATATTAACATTATGATAATAGTAGCATGTACTTTTTTTCTTTAAAAACTTGATATAATATTTGTAGTTGTTATAGAATGAAACTTTTAGTCACAACTTGTTCCATCATGTATTGCAGTGTAACAACTTGTTATTAATCAAACAATGAAATAGATGTATTATACATTTGTGATTATGTTTATGGTTTTTTGTGACACACATGATTGCATGATTTTATAATTGATCAAGACCCATTGTTTTTATCATAAATTCATAATACAAGAACATGGTTAATTATCTTTAGGAAAAGAAATACAAACAAACAAACAAACAAAACACATGTGCACACACATTTTTAAAGTTAAAAAGGTTTGGCAATTGGTTTAGCTAGATCAATTTATCCCAATTTGTGGGCATATCCATTGCCAAACCTTTATATTATTATTATTATTATTATTTTTGACAATATTGCAATATGAATACAGTCATATTAAACCATTGTCAAAATGATTAATTTGATTGATTGTAGTTGTGTAGGTCACGAGTGTTCATTTTGACTATGTAGTCATGGAATTCAATGTTATTGGAAGGAGGTGAGCCCTTGACTTCGTCAACCACACACCAACTCCTTGATGATTCGTCCACCCCCTTCCCCTTGTGACAAATAATGTCATCTCACATAAACATATTTATTTCAATTTCACAAACTATTATAAAATTATGTGATTATGTAATTTCATTTTTATGCAATTAATGTATTGCATTTATGTCATAACATGTCAATATCAAATTATGACATAATATTTATTTTACAAATTCCGACCATAAAATAATTTAAGTGTATAGTTTATAATAATAAAAATATCACATGTCTCAAATTTCAAAATCAATAACTACACATTATTATTATTTTAAATCAAAAATGTAAAAACACAGCATTAATTTATAACATTTATTTCAAAATGTTATCACTAACCTTAAAATTGTGAAACATTTTTTTGTGAAATTTGAAGTTGGGTTGTTGAAAACCATCATAATTATCACAAGCCACAAACTAAATAATATCACTCCTTGCATGAGGATATCATAGAACATCATGAAAAGCAAATCAAATTTATGAAAAGTAATTAATTTTTGAAAAAAAAAATTTATTCATTTTGTCCATATGGAAATTGACCCTAGGCTACAATAGTCACAATATGTCCTAACCATGGATGTTGAGTTTTGCCATACTGATCGTGCATCCAATAATCATTCAAACATGACAATAAACTTCAAGTTTTCTTTACAAATTTAGGTACACCAAAAGTTGCTTAATGTTGATTCTCACATAAAGATGTCAACATGATAGATATTGGAATTGATCTTAATTTATACCATGGTATACCATGGTACGGGTGTGGGTGAGGGTTCCACCCAAGGCTTGACAACAATCTATTAACTCATTGAGGCCTACATAATATGCATATACACACATGGTGTGGGATGCACGATTGTAGTAGGCTCACAATGATAGATACATGGCCTATACACCTCCTACAAGGCCATAAGATCAAGCCATGGCAATGCACCAAACATTGTAGTCTGAATAAAAGCACCATTGCACACTAGAATAATCATAGGAGGTTCACTTGTATTTCACCTTTTAATAAGGGAACCTCCCCATTGACCCTAAAACCCTAAAGCCAAGGGACTAATAGGCACTGGGTGTAAAGACCTAGTGCACATCTTGTGGCCATTGACTTGCACCCGCAAATTTGAAGCAAAAGAAAAAAACCTACCTTTCGATATGAGGAGATAAAAATGTCAAGAATCAAGATTCAAATATCATCAACACTTGAATCTTGAGGAGACATAGCTTAAGCAGTTGGAGCCTATGATTCATATAAACGAGTTGCAACAGTGCACATGACTTTCAGCAGAAACACCAGATACACAACTACATAAAAAGAGTTTTGGTTTCAGTAAGTATGGGTGTTTTTTAAGATTGTTGAACTACAAAACTCAGGGAGAGTATCCCAGCTCGTCATAACAGGTTTCCTCTAGATCCATTCTACTCATTTGGGAGATGTTCAAATTTTCCAATCAGATGTTTGAATTTCATTTTGATTGTAGGTGCTGCTCATTTGGTACACTCCCCAAGTCTCTAAAGCCTCATCTGATAGTCCTTGCTCATCCTCTTTTTCCACCTTGACATTGTTTCCCACAAAGCTACTGGAATTTTTCTCAGTGGGTAATCCACTGCCAGTTTCTACAGTAGTTAAGCAAACACAACAAAAATTTAAGAGACAAAACTGAACAAAGTTGCAGAAATTGCAAGCTTTTTTCAAGCAAGATTGCAAGGGATGATGATGTTTATCTTGAACACAAAACAAAATCGATGTCTAGTGCGAGAACAATCAAAGAACATACCAAGTTCTAAGATGCTGAGGAAATTCTACAAGAAGAGGGTTGCAAACCTAAGGTTTACCTACTTGGCACCTTTTCAGGCACCTCATTGATCTTGTGAGCTTCTTACAAAAATTCCAACAACAGTGTTGCATTACTCTGGCTATGCTTTTTTTTATCAGTGAATGTAAACACATCTCCTTGTGCCATTGCCTCCTTAAGCTCACTGCTTCCATAACAGCCTCATCTAAGCATTGTTTCTATGTAATGAAAAACGTGGAAATCATAGCATTTATATTAGTCACAAGGACCTCCTCAAATACTGATGTGAGAAAGTCAATCTTCTATGTATTTGCTGCTTGGCAACAGAGCAGGTGTGTGGTTTCAGCAAGAAATCCACATCAATTGCACAACTTTGTACAGAAGAAGGCAGTGACAAAGGCTTTTCAGCTCCTCATGAAGACACATTTCAGCAACCTCAAGAATCTTGAGATGGGTTTTGTTTTCGTAAAACCTTATTGAGAATTTTGTAGTGTATTTGGAGGGCACATTACCCAATGTATTATGTATTTGTCCACTTGCTTTTGGAGGGCGTTTAGAAAAATGAAATGCCCCCTCCAATGGGCATTCTGTATAGTGAAACCTTCAGCTGTAGGTATTACTGAAACCAGGGCTTTTGTGAGGTGAAAAAACTTTTATGTGTACCTAGGTGTTTTCAGGCCTCAAAAACACTAGCAAATGTTGGAGGAACAACAATGTGACATTGTAAGCTTGGAGAATTGAAAAGCTTGCAGATGCAAGTTGCAACAGTTGGAGAGAGAGACAAAGAGATTTCATTTATTTATTTGGGATGTTACGGAAACTGCATCTGCATAATGGTTTGGACATTTCAAAAGCTCACACTGATGTCAATATGCAATTCATGTCCTCTGATGATACCCTTGATTTCAATGTTTTGTAATGGGAGGGACTTCTTGCACACTACATATTATTGCAAATTAGTCTTTTCCTTCATTCATTGATCAGATTGCCTGATGAGCTCATATGGGTCTGTTTCTGGCTTCCCTCTTGTGAATTGTCGATAGTCCTTGTGGTGTAGTAGTTCATGGTCACAAACTCATTGATCACCACACTCATGTCAAGATTTCTTTTTCAATTTTGTGACGCAGCCACACTGGCAATCATCCACACAAGGAATTAGCCAAGTTTGGCTACAGGTGATGATTGAGGAAAGTAGAAAAAAACAAACATGCGGCTCATGTGTGCATAATTCCATCATGGTATTGTTGGAAGAAAGGTAAATAAGTCCATGTTAAGTTGTGATTTATGCAACCCAGTTTTGGCATATCAGTTTGAACTTTAGGCCTGATTGGAGCTCAGCTGTGAGTTCAAAGTTCAATCCCCAATAATTCCATGTCATGGAAAGAATCTTGTTGCAAGGCAGGTGTGATTTTACTGCAAGATTATGCAGTGCTCTTGGACTATTTAGGCCTTGTATTGGCCACAATGCTGAAAAAAGGATACCATCAAATTTGGGAGGCCAATTTGCAACCCTTTGGGCCAATGTTTCAGCAATTTATTAGTAACTTGGGGCCAAACAGCAAGCCAAAAATGCTCAAAGTTGGCCCCCAGTTTTTTCGGCCCTGACTCCTAGTGTAAAGTGGGCCTTAGTTCCCCTTAGCAAGGACAACAACAAAGTTTTGATTTGCATTAAATTATGTGGACCACATTTTAGGGTTCAGTATTTAGGGTTTTATGTCTTGGGTTTTGGACTAATTGTGTTGTTGGTACTGCTGGCAGCAAGGTCCACAAAATTTGCAGCAATAACCTAATTTTCAAGATGCTGAATTTTCACAAGGGTCTTAAGTAACTCAAAATGAACCAAAAGATATAGAAATGATGATTTGCTTTGTACCCACTTATGCAAATTTTGCCAAGTGCCATTCCAAGACAATGTCGAACCAATGTTGGTCAGGTTTGGGTTTCCAACTAGATCTAGGTCTTAGTTATGTGGACCCAATACCACCTTAAACTAGACCTAGATAGTCTTAAGGGCTTTTTCACAAGGTCTAGGTGAAAGGTTTAGGTGGGGGATAGGTTCTTAGAAATTTACATAAAGTTTAGGGTTTCTAGTTTATAGGTTTATAATTTCTAGGGTCATAGGCTTTTTATGTTGTAGATAACACTCCATGGGATGAAACAATAGGAGCCATAAGATTGATGTGTAGAATGGTTAAAGAGATATATGTTAGGATAGTTTATTATGATAGTACCAAGATACCTACTAGGGTAATTTAGGGTAGTACCTAGTAGCTACATGATTTGATTCTTTTGTTTAGACTTGCAATATGGTTCAGTTTGATTTGACCCAATTCAAAATGAAAAATCCTATTGGCCTAGAATTCAAAAGTGGGTAAATTTTGATATCCTCACCGCCAGTGTTGAGCAAGAACCAAAAAATCAATTAAAATGGTGGTTGTTTGCATGGGGGTGTGGTTTATGTAGGTGTAGCTTGTCATAGAATTATTAAGTTCATGAACAAGGTGGTTCGTTGCATAATGGTTCCACCACCCTAATGGCAAGTGTAAACTAACAACATGTAAAAATAGGAAATGTGCCATGAATTTATTTCAAGAAGAACGAACTCATTCCATAATGGAAAATTTGAAAAATGCATTTTCAACTAATTAATAAGTTGAAACCAAACCCATCCCAAAATCAAAACTAAAAGGTTTTATCAAGAATAGACAGGTCAAACATTGAACTTGATTAAGCAAATTTCATCTAGACCCAAAATCAATGAGTTTTATTTTTCAAAATTATTAACTAGACCTTTAATAGAGAACTTTCTTTTCATTAGAAAACCTTGAATTTGGACAAGTGATTCCAATAAAAACCAAGATTTTCCCAACATTGGTTTGAATTACTGTTGTTACAACCTACCTGTACTGATTCTTTAACAAATTATTGTCCACCACAATGGATGATCATTCAAAAGCAAAACAAACTTGGTAGTTTGTTTATAAATGTTGTGAAGTTATTTGTAAATTCTTTTAATTAGGGGGTGAACATGGTTGATATTCAAATATAAAAAGACAAAAATTGTACTAAGGTATGAATGTCGTAAAATGAAAATAACAAATAGAAAATATTTTTGCATCAGTTTTGGTGCAAAAACTAATGTCATCCGCAATCTAGCTTTTGTATCATTTTGTGTGTGTGAATTAATCAAGACTTGTGAGAATGCTTGTTGGTGTACTTGCATGAAGTGTGCGAGAAAAAAGAAGTTCCAAGTGTTAAAGGTACAAGAGAAAAAAAAGAATTATTGAGATCAAAAGGTGCAAGAATAGAGGGAAAAAACTATGTGCAAAGGAATGCATATGATGTTTGGTTTTTAAAAAGTGCTTGTGAAAGTTTTTATGAAAGTGGGAGGACCATGAGCATAAAAGGTTTGGAACTCTTGCATGAGGACTTGTGAAGAAGGACCAAACATGGACAACAAAACCTTGATGACACATGTTTCAAATTTGTAACAAAGTGGAAAACTGTTGTTGTCAACAAAATTTCTAACTCAAAAATTGTGCCCATTTCTCTATTTCCAAAGTCAATGATTAAGGTTTCATTTGAGTGTTCCAATCTCCAAACATCAATAAAAATGGTGTTAGTTGAAAGCTTTCTAGAAGGCAAAAGAATTTTTATGATTGTCATATTTCAAACCCTAACATTTGGGAGTTTGACCTTTTAATGTTGTGGTCCACATCCATTTTATACTTGAAAGATTACAAGATTGTTGAAAAACTAACTACCACATAGTTAGCACAATGTGATCTCCATGCTCTTATTTCATATTGGTTATTTCCATCATAACATTTAAATTATTAATCCCAATATGTGACAAGATGTGAGGAGATGAAACTCGCAATTGTACCCATAAACATTTTGTTGTATCTCCTAACTAATGTTTTAGTAATAAACAACATATTGCCACATTTGCCCATGATCTTCTCCATGTTACAATGTTTTAATCAAGTAAACAAGGCGTGGTTTAAGGTTATAGGTGAAAGTGATGTGGCTTGGAACACAATGGAAATTGTTACAATTGATCATAAATCATACCTTTAAACCTTTAAAAAAACAACATTGCAAGGGGGTCTTTTGAAGCCCGCCTGAAGTTTGAAGTACATTGTTTAAATCATGTTTGCTTGTAAATGACCTAAACATCATTGCAAATGATTCTAAGTACACTTAATTTTATAGGATTCCAATTTTATGTTGGAAATCCTTAGGTAGAATGAAGTTTTATAAACGTACATTTTGTATGTTGGAACCTCATTTTGTATGTGTAAAAAGGTCTATTGATGATAATTATGTGTAAATTTGACCTCCTATGAACTTGAAGTGAAGTGAATTGGTTTTGCAAAACTTGATATGCATCAAATTGTTTGGATTTTGCCATCTATGATGGAATTTTACTATTTCCAAACCTCATTATGGCAACTTGAATTGATTTGGAGGTTCTAGCATTTAGAGGACTATTTCATTGTATTGAAGTTTGATTCCATCATTTTGGATCAAAGTTCATCAAATGCAAGTCTAGTTCCAACATGTAAGGTTTAAGTTCATTGATTGAAATTTAACTCTATGAATTGGAAAACTATTTTGGAATTTGATTTTAACTTGGGGATTAATTATTAAATTTCATCAATTTGGTAGCTATTTCATTTGAGTTTGAGGTATGTTTCCAACATTTTTGCAACTCTTTGCATCAACTAGGGGATTGTTTCATTGAATTAAAATTTGGTTTCAACATTTTGTAAATTATTTCCATCAATTGAGGGATTGTTATATTGAATTGAAGTTTGATTCCAACATGGAAAAGACTTTCATTGAATCAAATTCTAGTTGTAATTTTATGGTGACTATTTCATTGGATTGAAAGTTGGTTCCAATATTTAGGCAATTGCATCATTGATTTAAAAGTTGAATCATTAAATGCAATTCCATTTCCATCATTTTGGTAACTATTTTATTGAATTAGAAATTGTTTGATTGAATTTAAAAGTTGATGCATCAAATGCAAGTTTGCTTCCATCATTTTGGCAATTGTTTTATTGAATTTGAAGGCAAATTCATCAAATGTAAGTATATTTCCAATATTTTGAGGATTATCTCATTGACTTTGAAGTTTGATTCATCAAGTGCAAATACATTTCCATCATTTTGAAGAATGTTTCATTGAGTGAGGATTGTTTAAATTTGAAGGCTAATTCATCAAATGCAAGTTTATTTCCATAATTTTGAAGATTATTTCATTGATCAGGGATTGTTTCATTGAATTTGAGGATTGATTCATCAAATGTAAGTCTAATTTCATCATTTTGAGGACAATTCCATAGAATTAAATATTATTTCATTAAATTTGAAGGTTGATTGATCAATTTTATTTTATTTTTGGTAGTATGAGATTCTTGAGTGCCAACCCTTAAACATTTTCATACCTAGAAATTAATTTAAAAATTGAAATGACTTTTTTCATAATTGGGTTCTCTAGAAACTCATATCTCTTGGAACTTTGCATAGGTTTGTCTTAGGATCAATTTTTATCTCTTCAGGTCATGGCAATTCTTACAATATGATCAAAAGACATATATAGACATACTTCATTGTTTTTCCTTTCATGACCTAGTTATGGTTTTTTCATAAGAATTCTGAAGTTAAACCCACTTCAACTAGAGTAGTATTAGGATTGGTAACCCTATAGAAGGTTTAATATACTTGGGCCAACAACAAAGAAGCCTACGTGTCTATATATTAAGATCTTTGTGTGTGTGTTCGTTTGGATGTAACCATGTCATAGCCCTCCCAAATTGCAGGGCTCCCTACTCCCCTTTTGATATGTCCAAGACGTTGAAGAAAGAGTATGAAGCAAAGAAAGCAGGTGCTTCATTGACCCTCGAGGAAAAGAAAACTAATTATGTTCTGCAACAACTTCATGCTTTTGATGAGAAGGTAGATTCACAATGCAATTGTTATGGATGTCGGGTCTTGTATTTATTGTCACTATATATAATTTTTAGTAACCATCCTAGATCACACATCCTAACACATTTGGCACATTAATGGTTTGTTGATTCGCATGCAGGTTTGGGCTAAAGAAGAGAAGAAAACATGGGGTTGGTCATCCTTGTATTGTGTCCTCAAGCATAAGCCGGTGGCATCAGGTCCACAATGCCCATGGCACCACACTAAGCACATCCATACACTATGCCCATGATGTATGCTTTGTAATAGGTTATGATTTCAACAGTTTATGTGTTGGAAAATGTTTTTGTCAGATTGACACATTCCTTGAAATTTTTGAATGCACATGTTGCATCCTTTGGCTCATCTTATTCGTGGACTATCCAAACACAACATCTTACATTTTGTGACGCACTCCTAAGTCACGGGGCGAAACCCACTTGAAGGTTTCACAAAGTCAAGTTGCAGAAATTGTGATTTAACGATGCGCTCCAGGCTTCCAACTTTAAAAAGGGGTAGAGGGTCGAGTTAGGAGCCCAGGGATTAGACTGGGAAGAAGGACTAGTTTACTAAGTATTAGGTTTGTTTCCATCATTTACAAGATTATTCCATTGGGTTAAAGTTTGGTTTGAATTTTAAATGCTTTAGCTAATCATCTAGTTTGTATTTAAGGGCTTTGTATGGAATCCATTTGAATTCTAAAGGCTAAATATAAAATATGCAAAAAAATCCAAAGGCTTTTGAGGATTGTGATAGTGTCACAATGCCATAGTGTGACTTTGTCACAATGTTATTTTTTGACTTGGACAAAGGTTATATTGTGTAGATAGTTAAAAGTGTATGTGTGTCATTAAGTGTAATGCATGATGAATGATCATGAAGAGTCCCATGTGGTGATGCAAGCATGGAGGTTTGACTTAGATGCAAAGGATGAATTGTCATCTATGTCAACCAAAGGAAAAAATAGCCAAGAAGAAAAAACAATCACAAAATAATTTCTTTTTTGGCAAAAAATTGTCAATGAATGACACAAGTTTTGGAAATGAAATATTGAGTTTTTTTTTTTAAATTTTTTTTACAATTCCTTTAAAACTAATAGGAAATCTTTTTTTTGGCAAGGTGTACCCACATTTATTTTAATTAGCTACACTTTTAAAAGTTCCTTGAAATAATGTCACTATGTAAGTTGAAATTTTCATAGTGATGTTTGCCATTGTGTCTCCATCAAAAAATTGAAGTAAAATCACTCCATTTGAGCACCATGGCTAGAAGTTATGATTGACACTTTTCATTTTATTCAAAAGATGAAAAGTAAATGACACAATTTCTACCTAGTTTTGTGTGGAAAGCGATATATGTTAATTATAAAACAAATTATCCTCATAGTCCTTTTCAAGAGGACACTTTGAAAGACCAATTGTAAAACATTTTGAAACAGTTCAAGATTAAGACATCCAATGTTGAAAGGAATAAGAAAGTTATGTTGCAAAATGAAGAGACCTTGGCATAATGAAAGGCAAAAGATTGGTCATGCCACCCAAAACATTTTCAAATGGTAGTAAACTTGTGTGATTGATGGGACATATACCCCACTAATAATACTTAGGGCCCATATGCCTATGGTTTGTGAATTTGTAAATGAACCAACATTTACTCTATCATCTAGCTTAGGCTTCAATTTTACATGTATTTTGAGTGGTAAGACATAAACAAAAGGCAAATGTTATAATCATAGTCCTACAACTTTGCCACCATGGCATGAGAGATGGTGGTTAACAACAAGGATTAGAGAATTTTAATCAAAGCGAAGATGAAGGTTAACATAAAGATGGAGAGAAAAGTGAAATTTAGCAATTTCAAAGTAGCTAAAGACTTACAAATTTTGATAGATTACATATAATTTAAAGCAAAGGTTAAGGGTGTGTTAGACCTATAGTTAGAAGTCCCCATCCCAACCATAATATGTGTAGGAATTAATGAAAATAGTTGTAGTTGGGAACAAGTTGTGATTGTACCTTTCCTTTGTGAAATTGAGAAGCCTCAAGGTGTAGCCAAGTGTTAAAAAAAAACCACAACACATGTAACCATTTTTTTGGTTTTCATGTTTTTAGGTCAAAATTAATCTAATGTTGAAAATGGTTAATTTGTTTGCACAAATATGGGTAACATATATTATATAAACATGTGATATGATTTGGAATGAATTTAATGACAATATAGTACTCAAAAACATTCAGTAAATGTTGTAATTAATGTTTAATAAACAATGTGAGAACTTTATTTTTTAGGAGACTTTTTAAACATATATTTACATTATAATGCAACATCTTTTAAGGTCATAATATTTGTTTTCAATTTGCAAAATGAAAATATACCAAAAATATTCTCAAATAAACAATTACCCAAAGTGGTGGGTGTGGTTCATATATGTCATTTGCACCCATCATTAGTCTTTTTCATTTCCATTTCTTAATTATTTAATTCCCCACTTCACCTGCATTCTATACCTTACATGCATTTCGTTTTATGCATGCACTCCATCTAAATCATGCCCAAGGGCAAGCTTGTGCCTACCAAGTTGTTGCATCACAAACATCTATTTGCATATATAACCTAAGTCAATTAATAAATATTCAAAACACTCATGTATATGTACAAAAATCTAATGCCAATTTTTATATCAAGGTTTAATTTGCCCAAGATGTCCACATCACGGAAAAAACTAGGATACTCGTTGTTCAAGTAAATCGAACAATTGACAATGGTCTAAGGCCATCATGTTGTTCATATAATACATGTTGTTCAACATGATGGTTTAAAAACATCATGTTGTTCATACAATACATTTTTTTATGCCTATTGAATGATGACATCTGATCATTGTTGTTTTAGGGCTTGCGAATCTTGATGACAATACCCATCAATGAATGTAATATAGCCTTGATACTTTGGCATATGTTTACCAAAGGTAGCCTATTTTTTGATCTTATGACCTATGGGCTCATTAATCGGGATGCATGGAAAACTTCATCATCACATGTAATTTTGTGCAATTTCATAAGAATGTGTCATACATAATGACATCTAGTCATGTTTAGTGTATAAGATGAACAAGAACAATGATTGTTCTAGTCTCAATTTAGTTAATCACCATGTCACAGTGTGACCTTCACTAATTGATTTTATATGTAATTGAATGGTGGGGACCATTAGTGCTACTAGTTCATCAAACTTTGACAAACTTCAGCTTGTTAAAGTCTTCAACAAACTTCCAAGAATTGTTGACATTGTGATGAACATGTCTTACATGTGCACAACTTGGTTAACTAATTGACCAACATTGTGCTTTAACTCATTTACGTTAAACAACTCCAATGTGTTAACATTCACAATGGTAATCGTAAACACAATTTGATGTTACTTATGTGTCCTTTTAAACGTCATTTTTTAATCACCCATGTCCAAAAATGCATCATTGTTAGAAGAAGCTATGAAACACAAAAAAAAATCCCTTGCAAACGCCATATAAATTATTTTTTAAACCCTAAAAAAAATCCCAAAAAATCCCTATTTAAAGTTTCATTTATAAAAAGAAAATTTGAAAAACACTCCCTTAAAAAACTAGACAAATTGAAATACCAAACAAATTGAGATACCCACTTGAAAAAAATTAATTTAAATGAAAAACCCCTCCCTTTTTTTTTTAATCAAAAAAAAATTTAAAGTGACAAGCAAAAATCAAAGGAACTCTCACAAGTGAAAATGGAAAGATATGAATAATTGCAAGAAAAAAAAACTAGAAAAATGTGGAGTAGTGAGTGAAGAAAAAAAATGAAATTCTCACAAGTGAAAATGAGAAAGAAATGTGAAGGGAAAGAGCCCACTTATACAGTTCCATGTAGAAAAATTCTTTTAAAATCATTCTATATAATCCATAAACCAAACCCTAAAATAACTTTGTAATCAAAACACTAATTTTCATTTTTAAAAAAAACCCAATAATAATAACCCTAAGAAATTCCTCAAACGAAAAATAAAATAAAATAATTTCACCCCATTTTCATCACTGGTCCCCAATTTGATGATTTCATCATCAAATATGAGAACTTTACACATTTTTTTAAAAAAAAGGGGGATGAAACTGGGGTAGGGGATGAGAGAAGTGGGGAGGACTTCCCTAGGATACCTTAGCCCACCATCACATGGTGGGGCCATTTTTTTGGTGCCTAGTTCATTCCAATCTGGAAAGATATTTGGACCCATGGAAGCACATTATGAATAGCTTACAAATTCCCAAAGGACCCAAAAACTATAGAAAAAAAATTCACCAAAGACAACAACAACCTCAAAATCCCATTACCAACTAACTAAGCTCCACAACTACATAAAAAGCACATCCAATGGCAATGGGCATTGAGTAAGTGGAGGAACATGTGCTAATAATTAATGAACACAAATATTAATAGATACCCAAACCAAGCACCCCATTGATTTATGGGAGTTTAATAATAGTATGGACTATCATTGGGTGTGGTGCTGAAGGTGCACATGGGTGATGATGGATGGATGTATATTTCCCACCATCTTCATTAAACATAATTAAAATAAAAAATTATGTACACAATTTGTTTTGTTTAACTAATGCACAAAGCTCCAAAAAAATAATATTCCATGTTATTATTAATCATGTGCAACCAAGTATTAAACCAAATGCTCATATGAGAAAGTGCATTCCTAGGTTTGGAACCAAGGGAGGGTTGCTTTGAGAAATAATTTCTTGTCTTATCCAAAGGGTGTGGGCACACCTGCCTTTTGCCCAGTGTTTAATAAATTAATAATTAATTTTGAGAAATTTTCATGTTGAATAAAAAATATTCCTCAATATTTGAAAAAACTTTTTTGTTTTCCTTCACACAATTTTGTTCCTTGAAAAAAATTATTTTTGAAATTTTCAACATTCCCTACAAATGATATATATATAGTGTCCAAGCTGCCATTCTAGGGTGGTTGTTTCTTTTGGAAATAATACAAGGATGGAGAAATAGGATAAGAGGAGGAAGGTAGATGATGATGATGCTCAAAGGCCAAAAAAAAAAAAAAAAAAAAAAAAAAAAAAAAAAAAAAAAACAACAAAAAAAAAAAAAAAAAAAAAAAAA
>Ga0116231_10004344_pt1 | contig 28757 bp, 20 predicted proteins | sample S1TSphgellanicum_2_FD_89695 | JGI IMG/M metagenome (GOLD analysis project Ga0116231, IMG submission 89695) | Host-associated microbial communities from peat moss isolated from Minnesota, USA - S1T2_Fd - Sphagnum magellanicum MG | ecosystem: Host-associated > Plants > Peat moss > Unclassified...
ACCCTCCCCTCCCCCCTACCCACAGTTGATCATTTACCCCCCTGCGACATCCGCTTTGCACGGAAAACCGCTGGCACCAGTTGCGCCTGACGGGTGGAGAACGCCAGTTGGACGTACCGTCGACTGCGCTAGCAATCCGACGACGGCAGACAGGACGCCCGACACCCCCCTTCCGCCTCCGCTCCTTCCGGCACGCTCACTGACGCCACGGCGGTTATCTCAGGCGTGGTCGTGACTCGTCAGGCCGAGCCAGTGATTTTGAAAAATAAATTTAATTTGTTATTATTATTATTATTATTATTTTGGGGGGGGGTTTTTTTTGGCGAAATTTCTCACTGCGGCTACAAAAATAATAAAAATAAATTCAGGGCGACAGGGTACAAAGGATTTTTGGGGAAAATAATGGGGAAGATTCGCCACATTTTGACGAAAAAAAAATCTGAAGTCGCCCATATTTAGATACTAGGTTCTTGAAGGTCGCCAAACATAGTGGATTCTAATTTTTTTTTTCTGCCGCCTTCTTCGACCTGTAGCCAAATTTGGCTCTTTCTCTTGTGGGTGATTGCCACAAAATTGCCAAAAAAAAAGAAAAGAAAAAGAACCCTGCCCGCATGCAGCCCTTCCTAACGTAATTCTCTTAAAATAAACCAAATTATTAGAAATTGGAAATTGGTAGGTTTGAATAAAATTAATAAGATTGTGAAAAAAGGAGAGGAAACAAATGCATTGGATCCCAACTACAAATGAGTTTCCGTCGTGCACCCTTCAAGGTTCTCAACATGCATAACTAAGTTCTGAACATGCCCATCAAGACCAAGATTGGCTTGTTCTTGGTTTTTACAAGAACCGTCAGGCCTTGGGTTTTTTTACAAGAATGGCATTGGGTTGTGGTTTTGGAGTTTTTGGTTTAGGTTTTCAATTTCCATCTAGATGGGTCCTAGGGTTTAGGGTTTAGGAACTATCAAATACTCTATCAAATATAAGGAACAACCTAAGAAATACCACAACATATTTATGTCAAGCTCAATTTAATGCTACCATTGGGGATGACCTTATTTATTAAAAGGTTAGTGCGAAAACCTTAGATTCTAGAACCCTAAAACTTAAACATAGGATCTTAAAACCGAGACAACTTAAACACCATTTAAACCCAGGACTTTAGCACCTACCAATAGTATGTGTTGGACCTTGCAAATTGCCTTGATGACCCATTGGGTGCAATTCTTGGCCAAGTTTAGTTCCATGTAGAGTCATTTAAGTTTGGATTTAACATTCGATCCACTTCCATGTAAAATCACTAAGGTACATTTCTTGCTTGGTTCCAAATCTACTATGTAGAGACTTGCTACATTTGGTTCTTAAACCTACATCCAAATCCAAACCCAAACTCGTCTAAAAACTCGAAAATGGCCAACATTGGTTAAGACTTGCTCATATTTTATTAATGAAATCAAACAATACCTTATGCCATGTGATTTTTCCTTTGATGTTTGTGGGGCATTTGGAAAATGGAAGATCATTTTAGTGGGTGGGCATTTTTTTAAATTTAAAAGTGCCTTGGATTTTCTTGTGATGCCACTAGGTATCACAAAAGTAAAAAATAAAATTCTAAATAGGTCTTTACATTTGATGAGGCCTTCAACCATGGGTCCATCCATGCTTGGCTCCACCTTGCATGAACTGTTATTCTAATAAAGCCCTTGGCTTGGGGCTTTACCTTACATGTACAACACTTAAAAAAAGAAAATTCTAGTGTATTTGGAGGGTATCTCACATCAATTGATATTGATCTCTCAGGATATTATACCTTCTTGTAGTTGTAAGATCCTTCCCATTCTTAAAGAATAAATGTAAGATCTATCTTTCTTACACCTTTTGATTTATTTACATTTAGTTTCATGATAACTTTTGCATGGTGCTTTATGATGAGTAAAGTTCATGGGTAAAGGACATTTCAAAAATGCAAGGCCAAACTCGGCTATCACTTTGTAATAGTCCACTTACTTTGAAAATGCCTCCATATTGGGTTTTACCCTACCTTTACAATTTCATAGGTGTTTGTTTCATATCATTTAGATGTGATTGTGTTGCAACCCTTCCAAACCATGGGTCCCTTGTTTAGTTTTCCATACCACCATAAAAGGAAAAAAACCCTATATATAAAAAAGGCAAACATGAGACCCCATCCACAAAATTAAAAGGCAAATAAAAGATCGAGAGCACAAGTCATGAAAAAACACAACAATCGGGACATCACTAATATATTAATAAAATATAAGATGGTAAATTTAAAACAACTTGTTTGCCACAAATTGGCCAATGATGGAGGTGCACTAGCTATGATGTGTGGAAAAGATGAGGATTGCCTCCCAAGCATAACAATGTGTTGAAAAATCAAAATGGCCTGTGCATTTTGGAGGGCCATGGACACATGTTGATATTAATAAAAAGCACCATGGGAACTAAAGAAGATTTTTAATGAGAGGTTATAGTGGCTTGAGCACAAGTAGTAAAAAAGGAGTTGAAATAAGAATGGAGACAACCATAAATTATTATGCCAAAAGGGATGAAGTTGTCACCTAGTGCACGTTTTGTGTATGATCGTGTCTTTTCTTGAACAAAAGTTGTTGCTCCATGTGTTGTTATGGATGATTCATATGGGGGAAAACGTGAGAAACCTTTTTCTATGCATTTGCTCCATTCGCCAAAACAATAGTGGTAATAATATTTTGAAAAATATTGTGAGTTAGTGTGTTCACCCCTACATGGGCATTGAAGCAAGTGGATATTTAAATCATCAATGGTATGTCCACATTAATAATGTGAAAGATGTGCAACTATAAGATGTGGTAAACCAAAGTGGGTACATAACATTATAAGAAAATTAACCAAAGATAAACATAATTCAAATATGGTAAGCTAGACTAATAATTAAACAACCATAATTGTACTTGCACAAGATTGAAAATGTGTTTGTGTGGCATCTGAAGAAGCATTTATTAGAAGTGTGTTAAAGTCCTATTCATGTAGGTGGTTTGTAAAAAAAACCTATAAGTGAGGATATGATTATACCACAAGATTTTCAAAGAGGGGACATGAAATAAAACAACATAGGGTAGTCATGTTTAGGTATCTTGCAATGCCACCTAAAAGGGAAAAGTGTTAGTTTCAACATGTGCCACCACATTGACAAGAATAAGGCGACCATCTTGTAGGAAATGAATGACAAGTGCAAGAACAATTAGAGCCCAACATCCCTAAAAGGCAAGTGTAAAAAATTGAACCATTAAAAGAAGGTTAAACCCCTTTGAAAAAACATATAAAATGACTCAACGATGAACCAAATGACTCATCATAATGTCAAAAGATCTTGAGTCAAATAATTGTTTTACTGTAACCATGGTATGCAAATCAAAATTGACATAATATTATGAAACACCTAAAGACAAAAACATGGTGCGTAATAAACAGCTTGGGTGTTAGTCATAACAAAACTAAAGCATTGCAAAAACTGCTTGTGGATTTGCAAGCATGGGGAGGCTAATTATGGTGCTAAATCCTTTTAAAACACCTTTGTAACAAAGGATTCCACAAATGGAATAAAACCTAATGGTGCACTTAGAATTTGGAAAATGTGTTGGGTGTAAGAAACCTTGGAAGAAGTGATATGGACAGGTCTTATCCCTATTGAAAGCAAGTAACACACTTTGCCAACTAAATGAAATTTTTTAATGCTACAAACTTTACATGCAATCATAAAATGACGAATACCACATGTTTGAAATAGGACCAACGATATGCATATCATTGATCAATGAGGGAAAAACACAAGTAAGGTGCACCATTGTAATAGGATAGAGAACATGAAAATGTGTTAAGGTGAATAATGTTCCACCAAAAGGATCCCCCTGTCATGTATGAACTTTAAATGAAATGATTGTGAACTCCCCATGTATAAAAACCTATGAAAAATACGATGAGATGGGCATGCATAATATTGTTGGCCAAATGGGAAAGATTGATACAAGGTACTGGTGGAAAATTATAATTCCTAAAAAATGGTTGTTTATGATACAAAATTAAAAACATTATGGACCTCCAATGAAATAACACCTTAATTAAATGTAAATCCAACATAACATGAGTTTCATAGACCATCATTTCACACCCCCCTCATGTCACCACAACAAACTAATGAGGACTAAAATGTTTTCACAAATGTATCCTTGAACTAAATGGGCAATGAATTGATCGATATATCACCTCTTTAATCGTTATGGGTCGAATATCATTGGTTTGCTTTTGTAAAGTTAATATTCATGATGCCAGAAATAAACATGATACAGATGAAGGAACATGACCATGAACAATGCGTTCACATATCTCAAAAAATAAATTAAAATCATTTATAGAATCATTTGGGACAAAACAATCTTGTAAAAGCTTAGACACTATATTTGAAAAATCGCCAAATGAAAAACATGGTGAACATGTAAAAACAAAAATTAAAAGCATCCCAATTTAAAATAATCTCCATCTTCAAATGGAAATCATCGACAAAAAAGAGGAGGTCGACATTTGCTAATAGTTGAAAAAAATGAAAGGTTGTCACAGTCTCATTAGATGGGATTGTTGAAATGCTTGAAATCAATGCACACACTATTTGAATGTACTCTTCTACATGTACAAGTGCCTATACGTGATGTAGTTATGCCGATGGCGGTGGAAAAGGATTCAAATCCATTTTCAAAAATCTTCAAAAAATTACCACTTGAGCTTTAATCATGTGCTCCTCTTGTAATGTTTCCCAATTGCTTGCTATCTATTGATAGAGGCATGCACAAGTCTCTTGATGACCACACAAGTTTCTTGATGACCTTTCTCATCACCTTAAGGAGAAAAAGACAAACACCATAAAGCCCTTGATACGGTGGTGTGAAGCATTGTTGGTCTAGTATCAACTTTTGAACATACTATTTGGTCCATATATGGGGAATTTTTAGATAATATTTATTTTTTATATTAGGCTGGTAGTGGTATTGGGTATTTAAAAAACTTTCATATCGAACTGGTCCTGGTGTTGGGTCTAAGACTGATTTTTGGCTGGTATCAGGTAGTTATATACCTGATATGGAGACGAGTGTAAATCGGGTAGAATGCTTGTATTACCTCAAATACCTACCAAATTGGTATTGGTATAAGGCTGGTATTGTCTCAACTCATACTAAACTAGTAGAGTCCTTGCGGGTAGAATGCTTGTATTAAATTTAAAAATTGCATACTTGAGAGCCCATCACATAAAGGTCTTGTCTGGGGTGGCAGATTATGTGATTTGCTTGAGCACATTATATGACATAATCTTCCATTGATGATCACAAACTTGAAACAATGACTGAAATGTCTGTTGAGCATGAAGTTTTCTGGTTCAAGTATTGTTGAATGTGCCATTGGAGACCTTAATTCCATGGAATGGCTATGGCCTTGCCCTTATGTACTAGATAATGGCCAATTGGATGGACCCAGCTGAGTGGCGGGTGGCTATGAGCACGGTCTCACCAATGGCCATTATCTGGTGTAATTGTCACTTGGAAGAGATTCCGCCCCATCAGGAAGAACTTCATCGACAATTTGGTAGATCTCTCCATGTTCTATATGCATTTGAAAGAGCAGCCAACCCTAAGAACCTTAGGGTGACAGGCAGAATCTCATCCTCGGTGACAATTAGATTGGGTATGTCACTTAGCTCGCAGTAACAGGTTTTCCCGGCACCTTACCCAACATAATAATGGGCAAGGGCCTTGAACATTCCACAATACATAATCACATCTGAAATTTGGAAAGAATATCCAAATCAAAGCCCGTTCATTATAAAATCACAATTATGTTACCAAAAAATCAGAAGTGTACCTATGCAATGAAGAGGTTTAGAGCATTAAAAAAAACTCTTTTAATGCGAGTTTTAAAAATAAAAAAAAAATTGTTTGGAAGAAGTACGGGACATTTGTATTTACTTCTCGGTATGAATTCAAATTATTCATTAGCATCATATTGAAAAAAATTATTGTGTTATGAATAAGTTATATCCCCTCTATATAATTAACAATTTTTTTTTAAAAAATATTTTAAAAAATTATTATTATTATTATTATTATTATTTTTGTGTGTGGAAATGAAGTCAGTATAAATGTATCCTAAGTTGAATAGCAAATAATTGGAAGTGAAATCCTAAGTTAAATAGCGAGTAATTGGAAGCATTTCAAAGTTTTTGGACACCGAGTGAATGGGTTTTGGGTGTGTGTGTCAGATGTGGCAATAGATTCATTGCCTGACTGACTATCTATTAAGAAAAACCTGGATTTGATCATGGCAACTCTTGGCTCATGTAGGGAATTATTACTTTGAGTTTATGGCCAACTTAACAATAAGTGTTCATTCCAGTCAGCCTCGTGACTTGGATGATTGAGTGCACCAGCCACCCCACACACAAATCCATCATGTTCAAGCTCACAACCTGACCTCGCCCTTCATCAAGCAAGTCAGGATAATCAATTGCCCCCCACACCCCCCTCCAAGTGCACAACTGACAATCAGGTGAAATGGAGATGGAGTTGATCATTTATCATTAAAAAAAAAAAAGAGAGGGAAAATTTAAGAAAAATCTAGTCGGATTCGGAAACATATGGCAAAACACCCTTTCACATCATTACCAGGTTTTTCTTTTTCTTTACCCATATTTTTTTAATATCAAAATGTTGGCAAAAATCCCCCAAAAAATTAGCAAATTTAGTCGAATTCACTCTAGGAAAATGCATTTCTCCAAAACTTTTCCCTAATTTTTTTGGTTGAAGAAACAACAAAACTTTTGTCAAAGAAAAAAATGGTTGATCACAACATAGTTGTAACATTTGAATACTAGAATTTAACATTTTGAATGAAAAATAATAATTATACAAATGACGAAATGGAAGACATCAAATTGAGACCTAATTCTCACTATCACCTTTTGTCATGGTCTTCTCTTTTCCACAATTTTAAAAAAAAAACAAAGCCCTTGGGCCATGATTTTGCTCAATGTTGAACACGTGCAATGTTTGGAATGTTTAATAAAGAATATACAAAGGGGGTGAAAGCACATTACAATGACCCATCCCCATTTTTAGTCACTTTTGGTTCCATTGATATAGTATGTAAAATATAATTATTCTCAAAATGTGATGCGTTTCATTTTGAGTTTAGGTTTTGATGTTGAGGATTTATAATTTTGGACTTTCACAAATCTAATGTCAACTACTATTATTTTAAATAAATAAATAAATGAAAAAATAAAAATATTGAATATATTTTTATATCCATAGATATAATAGAGCTTATTTCTCATTTTAAACTACATTAGTATTTGATTTTATTAATATTCTAAATAAGCATTTTGTTTTAAATGTTTTTTTTACAATAATTGTCATCTTCCATTTGAAAGTGATTGTTTGTCAAAATATCAATTTATCACATAGTTATGATAAATGACAAATGTTTTAAAAAATCACGTTTGTGTCATAAAAATTATCAAATTCTTCAAATTGTTGAAATTATGTGAAATCATAAATGAAATGGATACTTCAAATTTTTTGCAGGTTGAAAATATTTTCAATCATTTTTGGAATATATTTTCATATTTAGTACAAAATTACAATTATTTTTTTCATATATATATTGTCCAACTCACCATATATATATATATATAATGTTATTAATATATCATAATATTAAAAAAATTATGAAATTCCTTAATTTTGACATGGTTTAGATTCAAATATGCACCACTTATGAAGACATTCCAATATGAATAAATAAGGAGGCCACCATAATGTGCTTTCACCCAAAAATTTTGTGCATAATTTAAGGGTTGATGTTTATGACATATCACAAATTAATTATATGCATGTTAATTCCTAGGTATGTAGATAAATCATAGATGTTCAATAATTCGAATCTATCATTAATTCACCTTAAAATGACACAAATGTATCATTGATTATTAAATATTACAAAAGCTTTATGATTGTAAGGCTCTTTTTCTTCTTTTTTTTCAATTTTATGATATAAAACTTTTGTTGATTTTCCCATGAAATTAGAAAAATTAGTTGAAGTTACACTATGAAAAGCATTCCTAAAATTATTTTTTCAAAAAATTCCTAATTTTTTAATCCAAAAAATGGCAAAAAAATGTTGAAAAAAAGAATCTAGTGTGTTAGATTATATCAAACAATCATTCAAAGTTATAAGTACATCTCTTCTCAAAATACTTTAAAATTGAATACAATTTTCATCAATCTTACAAACACCTCTAGTAACCTTTATATACTCAATGGCCCTTTACTCCTCATTGCACTAGATTCACAAGGTTGACCCTTATTGAGCATTTAAAAAAAAAATGCCACAAAAAAATTAGCACTACAAATTCAAGCAAAATAGACATGCAATTCATCTAATTCAATCTTTACTTCTATAAAACATTTAATACCATTAGCCTACACCAAGTTCAAAGGTGCAAATGCATTTCCCTAAATTTGTTTCCAACATTTGAATCTAATAGTTTTCAAAGAAGTCAAAATATGATGAAACTCTATATATCAAGCTATTGGGTATAATTGTAGGTAGTTGTGGCAATTTTTGGCAATTTTTTTTTTCAAAAAAAGGGAATTTGTGACAAAATATTCTCTTAATTTTTTTTGCAAAAAGGTGAAAATTCCTCACCTAAAAAATCAATAGAGTAGATTTACACATGTTGTAATTTTTTTGAAAATTAATTTTAAAAACTATACCTGGTAATTCCAAAATCAAATAAGATCATTTCATTTTTGTCAATAGTCCCCCCAACCCCCTTTTTAATTTCTGATGTTTTTTTCAGAAAATTCCCAATCCCCACAATTCACATGGCTTCCAAATTTAATCAATTAATTAATTAAAATAATAATAATAAAGCAATTCTCTTCTTTTTCTTTAAAAGAAAGAAAGGAGTGTTTTCTTTTCATCAAGAGACGTATAGGTACTTAGTACTTTACCTTGTGGTAAGTCAATGGAAGTTGGAAATCATGTTTTAACTGCGTGGATTTTTCACTTTTTACTTTCCCTCCCTCTCGCGCGCTCTTCTCGCCCTTCTTCAGTCCGTCTTCGTTTCACCGCTCAAGTTCTTCTTCTTCTTCTTTCCATCGCAGCTGCTCGGCTCGCAAGCAAGCGCTCACGCACTCTTCATCAGCCATGCAATAACATGGAGACTTGCTTCTCGTCGAATCCTCCCACAGTCTTCAAAGGATTTGCAGCTGATTTGTAAACTGCAAGGAAAAAAATTCACCGAAAGAGTATTGATCAATTGTCGCGCTTCTTTTCCAGTTGCAATGCAAGTCCAACTGCGGTTTTGTGACAACAAGGATCACTACTCGTGCGCCCCCTGCAATTTTCACGTACTATCTGAAACCGATTTCCTTGGTTTCACAAAATGTTAGGCTCTTTCTATACTGCAGAAATCCTTGTTTTCGATAGATAGGCGCAGGCAGAGAGAGAGAGAGAGAGAGAGATTGATTGGATGCGTTGGAAAGTTCGCAGTGAGACCTGAACTATGGCGATGGTAGTACAAGTTTGTACAAGACGTGTTGATGATGAAGAGGATTGTTGTAACGCATTGAGTGCAAGCGACGCGAAGTCCAGCTGCGGTGCAAGAGAAAACGGGCAGAATCGAAACGGGGAACTACTGTAAAGAACGTTGGATGACGAGCCTTTGATCCGATGTAAGCTTCTTCTTCTACTTCTTCTTCTTCTTCTTCTTGCAGTAAGTATGTCCACATTCTCTTCTTTTTCTTCTAGAGCTTGGAAAGACGCAGGAGAAGCAGAATCGGAATAGCTGCTCCTGAATTCTTACCGAATGTCACTGTATGTGTCCGTGCTCTTCTCTTCCCCCCTTGTAACGACATTTGCATGAGGAGCAGAGATCAACGCGGATCTTGAAAAAGAAAAAGAAAAGTTTGCCAGGATGCGTGTTCTCTTCTTCTGCTCCAATCGGGGGAGAGATTTTTTCTTCCGTCTTGCTTCGGCACATGCAAGTGATAACTGCAAAGACTATGTCTCTTTACTGAAGGAAGTTCTTAGAAGAAGATCCATGAACAATGTCTGAATCACACCGTCATGGACTTTGAGAATTCTTCTTCAAGGGCTTAGGATTGGTGCGAAGAAGTCTGGAAATGGAAGATAAATGCTGAGAAATGGACATTGTGATATATCATCTGGTAACTACGTGATCTCAATAGCAGCAGTTGAATCTTACTTTGTAAGAGCATCTCCAGCGGTGCTCAGTTTGTGACCTGCACCGGAAATCATCCAGTCATATCCAGTGGATTTCTGCTCTGACCCTGGAAGAATGCACATCTTTGAGAGTCCAAAGGAGTCCTAGAGGAAACAGTCTAATAAATACAATCAAATCATATTTATTTACTGCTCCCTATTTCTGATTGACTACATAGTTTGATTGGTCCAGGTGAGTTGCTATTAGCAGTCCTAGTTTTAGTTTTATGGGCGGGGTTCGAGAAAAGTAAGCAACTAAAACTTGGATGTGAGAAATATTTTTGCAGGGTCACATACTGAGCACTGCTGGAGATGCTGTAAGTGCATAAGGTCTCAGAGCTGTGCAGTAAGGACTTTGATTTATCGTCATCCTCTGCTGCTGTGAGAATTGTTTTGGTATATATTATGCAAGATCACAAGTGTAGGATGCCACCAGCTACTACATCAGCAAATCCACAGTTGGTGTCATCCTCCTCTGAAGATCCAAGCTCATTCGACAACGAAACCGGCTGTATGAAAGGACTTTTCCAACTCTTTGACCGTCACCATTCCTTCAGTAGCCGCCGCTATGGCTCCAAACGAATCACCACTGAAAATGGTAACCCTACTCATACTGTCTCTGCAGGCATTTTCCTATTTTGTTTTGGTCTGACTGTGAGAGTGTTCAAACGAAATTCTCTTGCTTACATTCCTGTCAATAGTGCCCAGGAGATTCTAACAAAAGGTTTGAGACATTGTATTTCCCACATTGTGTAGGAGTTCTGAGATTTTTGTGGGTTGTGGGTGCGGTTTGAAGGAGTCGGGCAGCCATTGCCAGCACCCTGTGATACCCCACGATATCATCAAGACACTGTTTCCCCTTACTGTACGGTGTGTGCCTATGTAGATTTTTTTTGCATAAACAATTATGACTGGTGGTTTCCTTATTGAGTTAGACAATGCAGCAGAAAGGGTTTTCAGAATTCTCAATTTGCTGCTGCTCTCCATCAATGTTATAACATTAAACATATATGCATCTGAATTGCATTCTCACATCCATGTCCTTGAAGTTGCAATTTGTTGCCTGATTGTTTCATGTTGGATGATGACAACAGTTTCAGGCTAATGTTGTGGAGCAGGCTGCCTTCCTCAACAATTCCAAACGACTGAATCCAGCTGGGGAGTATCGAGAAGATCATCATCACTGGTCATCTGTCCACAATGGGAAGAGTCTGGCTAAGTCCTCAGCAGATCCAACACTGAACAACAAACCTCGGCTGGACCAGGGCCCTGAAGAAAACAAAACACCACGCCTGTCGTTTTACTTCAGAAAGCCAAGCCCAACAGGCACTCCCACCCAAGCTTCTGTCAATGGAAGACAAACTGAGCAGAATGTCCCCAGAGTTTCATCATCTATGGATAATGAGGATATGGCATGCTCATCCTCTTGCAGAGAGAAGCCTCAAATAGTGACAGAAGGTCCCATCAATCAGGCTGCACTTGAATCACTTGATATGGAGGGAGTTTCTTCTGGTCTTCTAAGTTTGAAGATCCTGCCAAGGTCCAGGTCAATAAGTGGAAGGGATAAGTCACAAGGTCAGTTGTCTCCTGTGGACCCAAGGATACGCTCTCGAGCCTATATTGAGAGATTTGCTGGGAGACAAGATGTGATGGAGTTGCCCTCTTCAGCATCCAGAGGGAGTGATGTGAAGGATCCAAGGCTCTCCATCAAGAACAATTTCATAAACCCACGAAGATCGTTTGAGGGGAATGAAGTCCCAAGGCTGACAGTGGACTTGGAAGAGGGTCCTAGGTTGAGTGGATTCAAAGAGGATCAAAGAATTTCCCTCGATGGACATGACGTCCCTCTGCCTGTGGTTCTAGACAAGAAAAGCCATTTCAGAAAACAAGCATGTGTCTTAGGTTCTGATCTCATAGACACAATGAGAGTTGCTGACTTCAAGGACTCGCTCCAAGCTACACAGAAAGGCAGAGAGAGGCATCGTTTTTCTGTTGATGGAACCCGGGACCCACCTCAAGTCTCCACTTGTGCTCCTCGGCTCTCTGCAGATGGCAGAGATGTAACCCAAAGACAGAAGGCGGAATTGCAAGCAAAGGCCTCTGAAGGGATGCAACGTGGACTGAGTGTGGTAGCCCGGTTGATGGGACTTGAGGAGATTCCCAGTCCTAGTCCCTCTCTGCAAAATGTCCAGCATATTAAACCTCCATCTCGAGAGGCCAAGCTGATTCAAGGATTGTTGCAGTATACACCCCCAAGGTTGGCCACTGAACCTGCACCAAGGCAATCAGGCAAATATGCCTCCTTGCAAGAAAAAGGTGGCCGAACCATGAGAAATCAAGGTGAAGGCTGTCAAGAGCCAATGCCAAGACCTAAATTGGCTCTCTCTCCCAAGCATCTTCTCATGGATGGAATGCCGCACATCTTCAGACAGCAAGTGCCTCGGGATGCTTCGAATAACTGCCAACCAAATGTGACGAAGCATTTCATGGAAGAAGCAAGGCCTACAATGCCACCTGACACAAATCCATCACCTGGCCCTGAACCCCTGCATGGCAACATGGCGCACCGATTACGCCAACTGCGGTTACGGAACTTGGTCCAGGAACGGAAAACTCTTAAGCACATTCTTGAAGCTTTACAGCTTAAAGGTCTATTGCATGCACCTCGTCACAAGCAGACAGCAGGCACTAATTTCTTCTCAGATTCCAAGCTCCTACTCGTGCCAAAAAGTGCAGTTACTTTTGGCACTCTTGATCAGCTGGACCGCCAATACCAAGATTCTTCAAATATTGGTGTGGCTGGAGTCACCATGGAGACAAAGAAACAGGACCATCAGCCTGAAGGACTCAATACTGCAAGAACTAGTAATGGCAATGAGACACTTGGTGGCAATACCATGATGATCCGAGCCATTAATGCAAAGCCTCCTGTTAGATCACAGGAGTCAAATCCTCAGCCCCCTTTACCACCTCAACCTTCAGAGCTTGATTGCTTGAGCAGTACATCTGGGGGCCTTGAGAGGTTGGCTGTGGTGGGCAGTCCTGCCACTAGTAATGATGGGTAAGTAAAATTTCCTCTCTTCACTAGAATTCTAATCCCTGGACTAACAGTTCCTGACAGGGTGTTGATTTCTTTTGTCAAATATGAGAAAGCTTGCATTTCAACTGTCAACAAAAAAATTCATGAAAAATGCACTGAATAATAATTACTTCATGGGCATGGTGTGCATATAGAAACACTAACAATAGCTTGGGCATGTGAGAAGAGAAGCAGACTGGAATATCCAAAGAGTTCTGTCCAGTTTACTAATGCAGAGGAAAACTCTGCAAATTTTCTTTGGCTGCAATTTGTGTGAGACAAATGTCCATAAGGTATGATTAGCACATCAGCTTTTTAAGTCACAGCCTGATCATTGACATCTCTCTTGCAGGGGAATGATGAAGGACACCTCTTGTAAGGTAGGTGGTCAGGGAAGGCGCCCAAGATTGCAGCCAAAAGGAGAAATTGTATCAAGCCCCAAAACCCCAAGATCGGCTCAAGTAGGCAATATCAAACTCCTAGCCTCTCCCAGTGTACGAGAACCTGGATCACCTGGATTACCTCGGCCTGGATCACCAAATGGAGTGGCTTTTGGTAGTGGGAGTAAACGGATGCCTGAGAATGTGAGAAGCCCACAGGCAAAATCTATGCCCCAAAGTCAACTGAGTCAAGAGTTGGTAAAGGGGAGGACAGCAAGTATTATTGGCCCCGAGTCGCCAAGACTGAGAAGACCAATTCTCTCAGATTCCAAGTCCACAAATTCTACAGTTGAGGACTATCCCAAGTACCAAAGTTTGAAGGGTCCAGTAGATGTCTCAATTCTCAAAAGCAAGCAGTTGAGTAAACTGGCCAAGGAAAGGGAAAAATGCAGTGAAATACTGAAACCCACTTCAGAATTTGGGAGCAGGACTCTTTTGCCAAGAAGATTGTCATTTGGAACTGATTCTTCAAGCCTTGTCAAAGATTTGGTCCCAGATGAGACATTGGTTGATGGAATGGGAGATAAGTTCCTCAATGAAACCAGAATAGACAACTTTCTGGTAATGCAAGCTGGAGTGGACTCCAAGGAAGGTGAAATAGATTTGCAAGAGGTGCACAAGCGAGTGCAATCAATGGATTTTGATGCCTTTGACCACAGACAATGTATTGAGCTCCCAATGAAGGGGAATGATGGTGGTGGTCTTAGCAGCAGTGCACCATCTCCTTCAGGAACTCAGCACCGAGGTTTTGGGGTGAGAATCATGAAGCGACTACAACATTTAATATAAACTTTGGGTTGCAATGTGTATGCATATTACAGTTGAAAGTTGGTTAGCATACCATTTTTTTGTGTAGATGAAACTTTCTCTAGTAGTCTGATTGGAAACATTACAGATGCTTCATGAGATGTATTGAAATGTGACTGGGTTTGGGTTTTTGTTGGCAATTCAACAGGTGGCAGGCAATTTCTGCATGGGATTGGAAGATAGAGAACCTGCTTTAGTCTGGTGTGAAAAGGGCCCATCAGGAGCAGTCACCTCAGATGGTGTGCTGTTTGAGAAATCCAACTTCAGCAAGAATGATCAAATGAATAGTGGTCCTGAACAGCCAAGCCCTGTGTCAGTGCTTGACAGTACAGCTTTTGAAGATGAGGAATGCAGTTTGAGTTCAAGAGCAGAAGAACAGACCATTCAAGGTTAGGACAGACTCCAAAGACTCTGTGGATTATGAATGACACAATATGCATAAATGTTGAGATCTCCTGTATAGCACATAATGGCACTTAGTGGCCACACACCCAGGCTTTAGCTGCCATGATGTGGATGCATCAGCATAACTGGAATTGGAGAGAACTCATGACCAATATCCAGCATGCACATTACAAGAGTAGATCTCCAAATAGTATTAGAGAGTAGGAGTGCACTTGTGATTTAGTTATGATACAATCTTACCTCTGGCCCAACTGGGAACAGTGATAGTTACTTGTGCAGTGTGCAGTTCTGAACAATGCAGTGTCTTCCATGGCTGTGAAAACCCTGAATTGTTTAGTTGTTTCAGGAAATTATATTGAGTTCATCAAATGTTAAGAAGCTTGGTAATCCATATCACTGATCTTGTCCTATTTGCGATTGATTACAGATGCCTTAAATGCATTGGAGAATGTTAGACGCTGGAGCTCTGCAAAATCCCTGAAGCTGGTCACAGTGGATTCTGAAGAAACTGGAGTCCCCACAGAAGTTGTTGCATATCAGGAAGCTTTAACAGGCAATGACGGGCATGAGGCTGTCCTTCAAGAACCCACTGATTACCTCAAGAGATTGCAACCTGAAATCCACCTCCCCTCCGACATCAAAATTGGACCCAATTCAGCTTCTATGGTGCCCAACAGCACCTCATTGGAAAACCGAGAAGCAGAGTGGGAATTTGTCCAGAACCTTTTAGTTACTTCTGGGCTCACAAGAGATGGTAGCTCCACCACACAGTCATTTCACATGCAGAGCCACATCATCGACCCTGCATTGCTTGTCCAATCCAAGAAGTTGCAGTGGGAGGAGAAGACAAAAGACAGGTTATACGCTTTCCAACAGTGGTGCAACACAAATGAAGAACAAAGGAGGGAATCAGTTGACCATCGCCTTCTCTTTGACACAGTGAATGAGATATTGGTTAGAAAATGTCAGCTTGAGAGCTTATATACCCAACCTTGGGTTACGCCATCTCGTATTTTTAAATTTATCCAAGAAAAATCCAAGGGCCAAAATTTAGTTCGAGAAGTTTGGGAGGAGTTGCAAGGGACAACGTGCACCTCTTTGAATGATGGCAGTGACAACATTCAGAGCATTCTTCAAAAGGACTTAGGGTGCAACAATGGACATGAATGGTCAGACTATGGACTCATGCATGGTGAACTTGGTCTTGAGCTGGAGCAATTGATTTTCAAGGATTTGGTTGAAGAAACCATTCGTGAGTTGAAGTGTTGCAGTAGTAGTGGTGATGGTGCATGCAGCAGGAACTCTTTGCCATTTCAAAAGGAGGCAACAGCTCGCAGACAGCTTCATTTCACAAATTGAGCTCTGACTGCCCACGTGTACATTATGATGTCAATCAGCGGACCAAATTTTGAAGTCACAAGACAAATTCGCACCAAAGGTGAGTTTTCTGAAAGTCATTTTCAAATTTGACTTATATCTAGCTACACATTCATGTTGGCAAATGTCACAATGAGTTGGGGTAGTAATAAGAAGCAATCCACCATGAAATAACAATGGTTGCATCTCAAACTACAAGACAAGTAATGTGACTTTCAACTTCTCTTTTGATTTGACCCACATTGGTGGTCATCCGGAAAGATATGCAATTTGTCATATAAGTAGGCATGACCGACACCAATCAAGATTGTATCTATTTATGATATAAGCTTTTTGAAATTTGAGGAAAAAAAAAACATTTTCACAATTGGTGGTATTGTAATTTTGTAATACTAAAATGACATGGTTGCAAATATTTTGACAGAAGACCCCTTCTTCTTTTTTTTGGGTTTTGTTTTGGTTGACAAATAATGAAGTGTACAAAAAGATTGATGGGGGCAATTAGATGTGTGACATGGTGCTACGGTATTTGAATGGATGTTGTTGAGTGGGAGTGTTTGAGAATCAACAACTCCTTATCAAATTACTATTACCTACATGGGTACTTTAGTACTAGTCTTGGTATGAAAGTGATATCGGGTATGCAAGTCATATAAGGAAAGGATAATGAAAGGGAATGATGTTACTTTAGTACTAGTCCTGGTATGAAAGTGATACCTATATGCATAAGGAAAGCTCGAGAGGGGGTTAGGTCTAGAGGGGTTTATTGGCCTTGCCTACCATGGCAAAGATATTGTGTCTAGATTCATTATAGAGTTTAGTTAGTTTAAGGGATTTTCGCCCCTAGGTAATAATAATAGGTCTATTTTTATATGAAGATTTTTGAAAGATGATATTTTGGCTTGTGTTGAAACTTGAGATTAGTTATAGAGTTATAATGTCTTGAAGGATTTTGGTTTGTTATAGAGGATTTTTTTGAAGATTATATGTTTGCATGGTGAAATATTTGAGTTTCCATAATTCTTCTTTTGCCTTACGATATTTTTAAATGTAAATGGCAAGGCCACAATGTGACACACCCATGATACATATCGTTCAGGAGGATGCTTATGATCCCTGCAATAAAGTGCCGACTTGTAGTGGGTCCACGTCACTTGATTGTTGAGATCTTAAATGTCGATGGCACTTCATAGTCAAGATCTTGAATGTGAGTCTTATTCAATTTGATCAGTAGCCCCAAAAGAACAACATAACCATCAATGTGACCTTTTCACCACATAGAAAGCGGACATAATCTGAACAAAAGACCAACATAACCCTCACAAAGTGACCCTTTCCCTTAACACACAAAACTGACATAATCTGAGCGAAAGAACAACATAACCCTCAATGTGACCATTTCCTCACATACAAAACTGACATAATCTGAACTAAAGAACAACAACATTACCACCTCAATGTGATCATTTTCTCACTTAGAAAACTGATATAATTTGAACTAATAGAGCCTAAAGCTGCTCTCCCTAAACCAGGGTCAATGTACCATTGTCACTGGAATTTGTTATTTTTGAGGCAGATTCCAGATTGATAAAGTGCCTTGAAGGGTACAAAGAAGATTATGTTTTTGTAATGTGCTTCCAAATACAGTGGAAAAATTTGTTGTTGGCACTAGATATAATTGAGGTGATAGTTGTAATAGTTTGAGCATCTCGGGCGATCCCTTTCCAAATGGCTTTGCATGACTGTGGCTGGCCACCCAAAGGCATTAATTCCTTGTGACAGAGTGCTTGAAAAACCTTCGGCATCAGAAAGGCTTTTGATGGAGGAATTGTTTTTTTCACACCCGAGTGGTGGAGTACTCATCCAAAATGTCATGTTGGTGTCCTTTTTCAGGAGCTGCTGGAGATGCTCTTAGCTCCTAAATAGAAGGATTAGCACTCCACAGTTAGCACAATAATAAAGACATACCAAGAGCTTGTAACATCTTATGTGAACCTTATATATGAGGGAAGGGCCTCAACAGGTGCTCACACTCTTTTATAAAGACCCATTGGCCTCTGCAATTCTGAATTGGGTTCACTAAACAGTTTTGTTCCCCCTTCATGTTCCAATTACATTCCTTTGCATTACTTCCAATATAACCTTTTTAAAAATGTTCCCTAGGATATATTGAGAATATATTCCCATTTTAAAATATCTACAATGTTCCCAATGTGTTCTCCATTTTGAAAAGGTTTAGGTTTTCATAAATATAAGTTTATTGAAAAATAAATAAACTTAACCATACATTTTAAACAAGTTATTGCATTTGATTGGTTGTAGATAATTAATATTACATAATCTTTATCTTGGAGTGTTTGCACTAGTTGAATAAAACTAGTTACACATTTATTTTTTTGGGTTTAATTGTGTGTAATGGAGATGAAACCAAATTTTGTCTTAAACTAGACCAACTTTAACTTCTTTGTGAAAATGATAAAAATTGAAGGTTTAAATCAATGTTGTTATGTGGGTATATGTTTTTTTGATATGTCCTAAGGTAACGGTGAACGCAAAATTTCAATTTATTTAATCAATGGGTAAAGGCTTATTATGATTTCTTTTCATTAGGGTAGGGTTTAGGTACCCCTTATCCCTTGTTAGGGTAAGAAAGGGTGAATACTTTATTTTATTTAATAAAAATGAGATTTTTTTTCACATTTTGGAATTTATTTATGCAATTTTCATAGGCTTAAATCTAGTGGGACAATGCACACATGTGATATCAAATTACAATAATAAAATTTCATAAAAATGTTTTTAATTATTACTTTTAAACATACATAAAATGAAAGGCCATTGAATCAAATTGGACAACATGCCACTTGCCTCACTAAACATAAATGCAAATCTAAAAATCAAAATTTAGCATATCAACAAGCTCAACAAAGTGATCTAATTGGTTTTCAAACTCTAGTTCCAACCCAAGGTTCAATAGCAATGAAAGCACACACATAACTCATCACATTCTTTCTCAATTCTAGACACCTTGCACAACAATCACAAATATGAGTAACGACCATTTTAAGGTTTATGTGAAACTTACCTTAACAAGATTTACTTGGGTTTAAGAACATACTCATCTTCAAGTAAGGATATTTTTGAGATTTATCTAGGGTCATGAAATGGCTATATTTTTTCAAATTTATATACCTTTGGGTATGCATTCAATTATGGTATATTGCTTTTGAAAAAATTGGATAAGGAAAATAATATACCTTACCCATACCTAACAGGTCAATCCATGTAAATGATATACCCACACAACATTAGTTTAAATATCTAAAAAATTGGTCTCAAAATTAAACTCAAGGTTTCATTTTTTAAAATTAAAATTAGGACTAATGGTTTTTTTAAAAATTAAAAATTGGACAACTTTGATATACATGTATGCATCGATGTTGGGTGGGTGTAAACTTTTGAATATGCTAGTTACTATTGGTATTGAATTGTTTTTTTAAAAATTGCACCAACCTAATATTAGATCTTTTTTTAAAAAATCCATACTAGTTTCGTTTTGGTGTTAAGGTCCAATTAGTGTTGGGTGGGTATTAGGAAAAAGGTGAAAACTAACCAGGGTTTCAAGTTGATTTTCACCTTGAATACTTCAAGGTATCACCAAGGGTGATGCCCTTTTTGAAACATGTCTCCCAATTTTCAATGGGTTGAAAATTGGTCATTTGAAACCTTTTCATTTATTTATTTTTTAATATCATGTTAGGGTATTAAAGAATAACAAGGTTAGGGTAGGTTCTAACTACTTGTTGGTAGTTGGTAAGGTTTTTAAAAAATAGGTTTTCAAAAGAGGTGTCGTAGAGCCATTTCTTTTGTGATAGTTTCATTTAAACATTTTCTTATTTCCATAATACTAATAAATAAGTTTAATGTGTTATGTGTTTATGTGTGTGTGTGTTTTGTCTTTTTATTAAAGTAGGTAGATTAGTTGGTTTTGATTTGATTAGTTGCCTTTATTGTGCATTCTTGTTTTTTTTTATCATCTCCTTATTGTGTGTTCTTGTTGTTTTTCGTCATTCCTTCTTATACATTTTTAGTGTTTTTTTTGTTTCCTTGCCATGCATTCATGTTGTTTTTCATCATTTTTTTATTATATGCTTCTAGTGCTCTTTGTTGTGTGTTTATGGTGTTTTTTTGCTCTTTATTGACCCCTTGTTATTTGCTTATGTTACTTTTTAGCACCTCTTTGTTGTGTGTTCTTGGTGCTCTTTGAATACTTTTTAAATTTGTATTTCCACATTTGTTTTCTATCTAGGTGAGGGAGATGAATTTCTTGTAATTTTTCTTTCAACTACTAACCTCAAGGGGTTTTTTGTTAAGTCAAATTTTTTTAATTCTTTTCTTTTTCCCTTTTTTTATTATTTCTTTTGTTATTGTATTTTTTCTTTTTTCTTTTTTTTTGACAAGGTGGGTTTTCATTCTATTCTTTTTTTTAAAAAAAAATTGTATTGTGCATTTTTTTTGTTCATGCTATGTAATTTTTATTTTTAATTAGATATTTACTAATTATTTGACATGTTGTGTGTTATGTCATGTATTACATGAAAAAAATACAAATGTTACAAAAATTTGTCACACATTGTAACATTCATATTTTTGTTTCACATCTTTTACCCAATGGCGAGAGGAAGGAAAAAAAGTTAGTAAATTTTCCTTGTAATTGATTTGATATTTTTTATTTGATATTCATAACATAAATTAGGCAACTAAAATCTAAACTTACAATTTTGGTTAAATTTGCATTTGTTTATGATATTTCCTTCATGTTATGTCACATCTACTAAAAGTAGAATAAAATCAAAATGAAAATATAATCATAGTTGATGGTGAAATTGATATCTATTTCAATGAATGTAATATGAAACATGAAATTCTAAATGAAAGTTTTCAAATAGAACAAAACATAGTAGAAGAAACAACAAAAGCAAATGAAGAAGGAATAACTCACTCAAACAAACCTTCAAAATTGTATGTTCAAAGAAATAAATGGAGAGGTCATAATAGAAATGCAATTTGTTGGGTTGGCTAAAAGGAGAGTGATGTGAGTGGTTGCAAGGATGAAGCTCAATTGAAAATAGCAATTGTAAACAAAGTTTGGGACCACTTGCATGCCTCCCAACTACTGCTAGTTACACCCTATCAAGTGGGATTAAAGGAACATCCAAGGAGTTGATTGAAACTTTAAACCAGATGGAAAAAGATGTTGGGGTTTTGAGTTTGGTCGGGATGGGTGGAATTGGGAAAATGACTTTTGCCAAGGAGATTTATTGTTGTTTCGAGAAGAATGTCATGTTTCAAAAAAAGAGCTTTCTTATGGATGTAAAAGAGAATGCAATTTTTGATTTGCAAAAACAGTTGGCCTGTGATTTGTTCAAAAAGGATGTAAGAAGTATGGGGGAATTTAATGAATGTTTTAATCGCATCATGGATCACAAAGTTTTGATTGTTATTGATGATGTAGATCAAAAGGGTCAATTTGATAAACTCATACCTGACATCAACAAACTTAGTCTTGGTAATTGAATCATCATCACATCGGGTGAACAACATCATGAAAAATGGAAATTACAAATATTCGAGGCATGAAATGGCATTGTTAAGCACCACAAATTCCGGACATCTCTTCAATTGGCATACATTCCATAACACTGATGCTATTGATGGCTTCCAAGAGCTTGCAAAGAAGGTGGTAGATGCTTGTTGTGGTCTCCCACTTGCATTGGAAGTTACTGGATGTTTTTTGTTTGACAAATGAGAAGAGTGTGACTTAGAAAGTACTTGGCCCCAAACAATCAATACATTGAGCAAAGAAAAAAACATTCTCAACAAGCTTAAAATCAGCTACGATGGTCTCTTTCCATAAGCAAGCATGATGTTCTTGGACATAGCCTGCTTCATGATCGGCTAGCATGAACATAGAGCGATGCAAATTTTCGAAGCATGTAAATCCGACTACAAGGGACTAGCACCATCCTTCAGCTTGCTCAAGGACAAGTCTTTAGTGAAGTTGGATGAAGATAAACGAATCGTAATGCATGATCTTCTTTGTGACATGGGACGTCAAGTGGTCATGAACTAATCACATAACATGGAGAAAGGAACACCAAGCCACTTGTGGGATCCTGAAATGGTACAACGAGTGCTACAAAACAAGGAGGTTGATACCTAGTTTTTAAACTTGAAGCTATATAATAATTTTTTCAACAATTTTTTGGGGGTTGGGGGTGGGATAACCATAAAAGATTTTGAACTTCAAGTTTCACGTATTGTAATTTAGGGTCAATATCCACATTGAGGAAATGAACAATTAATCAAAATGTGAAGAGAATAATTTTATTGTTTAAAGTTCAAACTGATTTTTTTTCTTTTGTAATCAAACATACTCTAATTCAATATCACATCATAGGGTAGTTAAAATGATCCATATTGTCATTAGCCATAGTATTCAAGACCATTTGCATGACATGAATGTCATTTATTTTGAGCCATTTTTAAATACGTGTATTGAAAAGGTTGTGTAATGATGAAACTAACCCTTGGGTAATGTATATCTAAAAAGGTCAAATTTTGCAACCATAGAACATTCACAAAAATATGTATTATGTTATTTATAAAAGTTTTTGACCATATTTGTCATTTTTTGGTGATCTATATTCAAAGGTCCTTGTAGTATGCATTAATTTCTATCAAGTGCCCAACATTATACATGTCAACTATCCCACCTTATTATCTTTTCCTCATACATTGGTCTTAACAAAAAAGATGCACATAGACCATATGTGTTCTTTATTAAATTAACGCTTAACCCCTCAAGTTCCAAGAGTCCATTTTAACACTAAAATACCAACCAAATTTGTTTGTTGGGGCATTTAGGGTTAAGCATTTCACTAGACGATGGTTTTCGCATGTGAATTTTCATCAAATTGCTCCTTTGCACACTTGTGTGGGATTTGTAGGGTACAAATAAAGTCTAAGGGCTTTCAACATTTGGAGTTGGCCATGGTGGCATTAGTGCAACTAATGTGGCCGAAAATTACATAGGGATGAGTAGATTGCATTTCCTTTTATTGGATGGTGATAATGTGAAGGGTGACTTTTCTACATGGTCACAAGAATTGAGCTAGCCCTAACGGATGGATTTGGATCTTTTAGCACTACCTTTGGAACTAGACCTTCAAAAGTTGGCGGTGCTCGATTTGACTTCCAACAAGGAGTTAATGCAAATTTGGCCCAATGACCTTGAGGTATAATTCTTTTGAATATTTATGGGAATGCACCAATAAAGGTTATGTTGCACATATATTTCAGTTTTGAATATGTAAAACGCATTCACTATCAAACTAATAGACCACATGATGGGGCTATTTGTGTTAAAAACAACAAAAAGGTTGATGTTGGAAATCCTCAAGTCATGAGATATTTATTTTGTTACACCAATCATGTGCATGCACATAATCCAAGCATTAAAAAAAGAAAAGGTTTTATAACATATTTTTAAAACATATGGACTAACAACTTTGAAAAAACATGTGAATGCAAATCATGCTATAATTGTCAAAAGAAATTGAATAGGAGGTAAATGGTCCAATAAGAAGAACTCGTGAAAAACAACTAACGAAGAAGGCTTAATGTGTTAGGTAGTGCAATATTTAAGTTTTTTGTTTTCAAGGATCCTTTCAAAAAGGATGATGAATAACAATTTTTTTTTTTTTGCAAGACCTTGCCTTTTAATTATGAAAAATCTATTCCCATTGCAATTTGTGAAAAGTGTTTGGTTCTTGAACATTTGATTTTATATTTGCATCCTCAAGTTGTCTTCCTTTCCAAATAATAGTTTTTTCATGCAATACCTAAATTGATGAAAAAAATGAAACAAATATATGTTTTTACCAAAATTGGCAAATTTTATATTTGCAATAACAAGCTTTGATTTATGGATGTCTAAAGGGTACATGACATATTTGCTTTTATCATTAACTTTTTTGGATTTAATTGGCAACCTAAATAAATGACTATTGGTCTATTTGAGGTGACAAAAACTATTGGTCAAATCTTAACCAATCATATGACATATAATTACTTAATCAATATGGATTGAAATAAAAATTACATATTTCATAGATGAGGGGTCAAATTTGAATGCAATGACAACTGTTTTGAAATCACTTATGAAATGTGAAGTTGTAAGTTTGGATAAAAGTTTCCAAGGTATTTTTTTTGTTCATGTTTTTTCTAAGACTTGTTAACATGCTACAACTAATAAAAAGGTTTGCAAAAACCTTAATGTGTTTCCATCAAGTGTGACTTGTTATATTTACAAAATGTATAGCTTGGCATAAAAGTTTGGGAAGGGCATCATAACAATTTCAAAGTAGCTTTTGAACCCATCCTCAAAGGTACACAAGGTTTGGTTTAAGAAACATGTTTGTGCAACAAATAAGTGTTAGACAACAAAGAAAGGCAAAAATGTAGCTTGATGGGCATGTCCTGCCAAGTTGCAACTTTCCATTCAACAATAGTAAATGAAAGAGGTAGGGTTTTGTAGTGAATTTTGATGGCATTGGTGATGGTGAATCAAAAAGGGGAAAAAGGGTATGGAGAAGTATGGGGGTTTTATGATAGGTTCAATTGGCTTTGGTGATTACAAGGGGATATAAAATTTTGAAAATTTAAAAGATAGAAAAAAGAAGGACAATGAGAGAAAAGGAGGGAATGAGGGAAATAGAGGGCAAAAAAAAAAAAAGTGTGTAAATAAGATAGAAATATAGATATATAAAAAAGAGTACACAAATCATTTGCACGAAAAAAATTAAAATACAAAATATTTCTTGAAAATCTCAATTGCACATATCATCTACATTAGAAAATTTGGGTACTAAATTGTTTTGGAAAATTTGAGGTGTGTAAATATGAAGTCTAACTTTACATTACTTGGTATTGAAAGTAAAATTGGGTTTCAAAATTTCGATATATAGCTTTGTAGTTCAATTGGGTATTGAAACTTTTTTTAATGCTAGTGCATCGTGAGGGGTCAAAGTCATTCATCTTCTTTTTCACCAACACCACCATTGTCATTGACTCCCTCTGTGATGACTTGCAAACATGAACAAACACAAATCAACCACACTTGAAAGATGGTGTTGACCTAAAAACATGAAATAAACAAAAGGGGTCACAAACAAAAAGATAGAAAGGGTAAGAGATCTAAAACAAGTAGTAACTTGTGTTCGTCTTGAGTGACAACGACAATGATGGAGAGGGTCTATTATGATTTGCAAGGTTCACATGATGGCATCAATGATCGATGATGGCATGGGATTTTTGTAGACATACACAACACAAATAACAGACTTGAGATCAAAAGAAAGAGGGAGACCTAAGATTAAGAGAAAAAGGGAGATGGAGACTAAGAAAAAGAGGGAGATTAAGATTAACACACACACACACATTGAACCCTTACTTCCTCTTTACCCAATGACTTTGAGTTCCTATAGAAGCACACGGAAAACTCAAACTTGAGAGAGAAGTCAAGTTCCTATAAAGACACATGAAAAACTCAGAAACCTAGGAGCAAAGTTAAGTTCCCATAGAAACACACGAAAAATTCAAACTTGGGAAAGAAATCAAGTTCTTGAAAAGACATAGGAAAAACTTAAAAAACTAAGAACAAAGTTGAATTCTTGTAGAGACACATGGAAAACTCAGAAACTTGATAGAAAAGTTGAGTTCATGTAAACACACACAAAAAATTCATAGACCTAAAAAAGAAGGAGACTTTAAAAGAGAAAAATCTTGACCAAGATTTTGAAAAAAAAGGAGATTCAAAATGAGAGAAATGAACTATCACACACATGTGTTAAACCTTTGAGCCCCTACATCCTTTTCATGTGATGGTGTCAAATTTCTGGGTGAATAGCTCACAATGATGTCGAATTCTTGTGGTGACACAATATGAAAAACATACAGACTTTGAAAAAGAAGGATAGTGAAATTGAAAGAGAGAAGACTCATAATGAAAAAAAACATACATGCATTGAGCCTTTGAGAGAGGGAGATTTAGATTGAGAGAGAAGGGGAGATCGAAAGTGGGAGAAAGAGGAAACAGACCTAAATTGATTTGAGGAGAGAATTGCAACAACCATTGCTAGACAAAGAGAGTGCCCCATGTGACATCTAAGGGGTCATCAATGTTAAGATAGTGAGTTAGTTTAGAAGATTTCTATTTCGAAACGTTAAATAATCCTATGATTATGCAGCTGATGTTCCAACTATTTGGAATTATTATGAATTTTGTAAAAAATTGAACAATAACAAAAAAATAATTTAAACTTAATAATATTATTATTCTATTGTTTATGGGATGAAAGGTGTTATTCAATAAGATCTGAAATGTTTGTTCATAAGGTGTAAACTGCATAAAAATAAAAATATTATATGTTATATCCAATTGTTTCAAAATATCCATAACCCATCACTTTCAATAGCCACAACTTTTTCATTTTGGCTCAAAATTGAATGTCATAAACATCTACATGTATTGTGGTTGAAGGTTCACTTAAGCTTTTTAAAGACCTTATCAAAAAGTGCACCATTCTTAAGCCTTTGAGGTTTGAACTCTTAAATGTTCGCTCACTAACCATTCTATCCTAATACTCACCCAACATTGGTATACATTGATAGATTCCATGTGATCTTTTAATCCCTATTTTTCTCACCTTATGTGTCAAATTTTTAAAAATAAAAACCAATCCCCAATGGTGTTTCATTTTGGGAAAATTTTCACATTTTTTTGAACTGAAAAATATGATTTTGACACACACAAAGGATTCTTGTGAAAGAATGGAATTAATTTGCGAGATTTAAAAATTAATTATTTTAAATCACCAGATTTCTACTACAGTGGATTTCAGTAAGTAAGCAAAAGGTAAAATGATTATTAAAATGTTCTACTTTCATATATGGTCTATGGCCAAATTGTGCTAAATTTTCTTTATGGATGATTGCCAGGTTGGGCACATCCCAAAATTGGGAGAAAATAAGAAAAAAGAAAAAAGAAAACCTGATCTGATTCCCCATCCCCAAACCCAAATGAGATCGCAAAAAAAGATGAGACCTGAAATACACAGCATCTCAATGGGATCTAAGCCTAGGGGAACGCTACCTAATGTTGAGTAAACTAAAAAGCTCTGAAATTCATCCCCAGGTGATGTCCCAAAATGATGAGACCTGAAATACACGGCATCTCCATGGGCCCTAAGCCTAGGGGAAACGCTGCCTAATGGTCAGCAAACCAAAAAACACTGAGATTCTCCATCCCCAAATGAGATCCCGAAATATGAGACCTGGCATCTCGATGGGGCTAAGCATAGGGGAACGCTGCCGAACTGTAAAGTCAACTAAAAAACCCTGAGATTCCCCATCCTCAAATGAGGTCCCGAAAAATTGATACCTGGCAATGAGACCTAAGTCTAGGGGAAATGCTACCTAATGGTAAGTAAACAAAAAAGCGATGAAATTTCCCATCCCTAAATGAAGTCTCAGAAATATATGGCATCTCGATAGTGCCTAAGCTTAGGGGAATGCTTACCTAATGGTAATGAAACTAAAAATCCCTGAGATTCCTGTATCCCCGAAAAGGGTCCCAAAAAGATGAGACCTGGGATCTTGATGGGTCCTAAGCCTAGGGGAACAGTGTTGCCTAAATAGTAATGAAACTTAAACAACCCTGTAAATTCTACATACCCAAATGAGCTCCCGAAAACATGAGACCTAGACCTAAAATACATGGCATCTCGACGGGACTTAAGCCTAGGAGAACACTTGCCTAATGGTAAAGAAACCAAACAACCCTGAGATTCCACATCCCCAAAATAGGTCCCGAAAGACGAGACCTGGGATCTGGATGGGGCCTAAGCCTAGGGGAACGCTGCCTAAATGGTAAGGAAACCCAACAAGCCTGGAAATTCTAAATACCCAAATAAGTTCCCAAAAGGATGAGACCTAGACCTAAAATACTTGGCATCTCGACGGGACCTAAGGCTAGGGGAACGGTGCCTAAATGTTAAGTACACTAGGTGAAGCCCACAACGTAAACTAGGTGCGAGCCAAAAGCAGTAGGTGCGGTGCCGGGATCGAATCCCGGGAGCGTCGTGCGTTCGCTAGCTAGCCTGGTAATAATAGCCCGCGCGAGAAACAAGCGAGGGAAGACGTCAGGAAGGGTTCAAGCTTGGTCTCCATTGCCACCCCCCACCCCCCCCCCCCCC
>Ga0116231_10004345_pt1 | contig 28755 bp, 35 predicted proteins | sample S1TSphgellanicum_2_FD_89695 | JGI IMG/M metagenome (GOLD analysis project Ga0116231, IMG submission 89695) | Host-associated microbial communities from peat moss isolated from Minnesota, USA - S1T2_Fd - Sphagnum magellanicum MG | ecosystem: Host-associated > Plants > Peat moss > Unclassified...
TATATTCGTTTACAATACGAAAGCCTTGAATCTTTGTCAAGAGGATGTGATTAGTTTAGTGATTTTAGGTGATACTAGACCTAGCTGGCGACATGCTGATTATCGCTATTCTTATGGTGGACTAGGATCGGAAATAAAATTTGGTAGCGTTAAACTCCTAGATTACAAATCCCGTTGGGATGAACTAGAATTAAGTAATGACCCCTTTAGCATTATTACAATGGCTCATTTGAAAACTGCGTCCACCACTGGTAATCTTGCTAAACGGGCTGAATGGAAATGGAGCATAGTTCAACGCATTTATGAGAAGAGTTGGGCAAATAAAGACATTATTAAGGTGTTCAATGTAGTTGACAGGATGATGACTTTGATTAAACCAGCACAAGCAGAGTTTTCTGCTAAAGTTAAACGTTTAGAAGAGGAACGCAAAATGGCATTAATTAGCCCAACTATTGAACTGGCTTTAGAAAAAGGTGAACTCAAAGGTGAACAAAAGGTAATTATACGCCTACTAAATCAGCGTTTTGGTGAAATTAAACCACCAGTAATTGAGCAAATTCGTAAGTTATCTGTTGAGCAGTTGGAAGAATTGACAGATATGTTATTAACTTTCTCCACTGTAGCTGACCTAGAGAAATGGCTAAAAGATAGCCCGAAGCCCGTAGAATAGGAGTAAAATTAAATACTTGATAATTAAGGGGCGGTTGTTGTTAGTAAGCGCTCCTTTTGATTTATATCAAGACTCCATTGTAGAGAAAAACATAGATATAATTAATTTATCACTCTATTAATCTACATTGATTTGCTATGGATTCTATAAACCTACGCACAAAAGTGATTACAGAAATCAATCTTGTCCCAGAAGATAAATTGGAAGAACTATATAACTTTATCCATTATTTTCGGTTAGGCGTAGAAGTATCTCAAGAATCTATCAATCCAACTATGGAATTTGCTGGTTGTTGGAATGATATGTCAGATGAAATGTTTGCTAATTTCAATGAAGAAATAAGCACACGTCGCCAGCAATCATTTTCGGGGAGGAAAAATCAATGGAGCCAGCGACGTTACTTCAACTAATTTACAATTACCGAAAAATCCAATCAACATTTGTTGAGTAAATTATGTGTACATTTTCCCTAAACTAGTTTCAAACTAGCAAAAACCTCTTGACAGTAACCTAAAATCGGAAAGTAGTGCGAATCGCTCCCACATAGATGGTGTTATTGCTTGAGATATCACCTGGATTGGTAACCATAAAGAATCCAGGAGTTATCCACAAATGATCATTTACTTTATAGCGATAGAAAACTTCATAGTGCATTGAAGTAGCTTTATCAGGATTTCCGAAAACAGTTTCATTTTGTATGTTACCAACACCATCACTAACAAGAACCGCCGATTCACCAGGAAGGGAAATTTCAGAAAAGGGTACGCTTTCACCTCGAACTACCGGACCAGAATTTGTCAATTTAGGTGGCATACCAATTAAAATAGCAAATAAATCCCCTTCTCTGTTAAAAGGATCAGAAAACCCTAAAGAAAACAAATAGGTTGCTGTGTTTGCGAATGGTTTTACCCCAGAGGCAACAGTAATACCATCTGCAAGTAAATAGTTAGGAAGAGCTTTTAAGTAATTTGTAAAAGTTAACCCTCCCCATGCTCCAAAAGTCAATTTAGGGGCTATTCGCCATTGTAGAGTCGCACCAACAGCATGAGTTTGAGCAGGTAAATTGCCAATGGGGATTAATGGACCAGATCCATTAGGATTAGGTACTCCTCCTCCTGAAAAATGACCAGAAGTATCAGCATTGACACTTCCTGTAAATGTTCCTAAACTTCCGTCACTACTATAAGCATTTACATAAGTCAATCCCGTAATAAGATGCTTACTAAGATTGGCTAATAGGTTAACCCCTAAAACACTCCGGTTAGATTGAGTGACACCTTCGGTAGGGTCGTTGTTGTCCCCTGCACCATAGGCAATTTGTAAACGCGCTTTGTTATTCAGTTTTAAATCAAATCCCACTCCAGCAGCACTGTAAGCACTTCCGCCACCAATTTTGAAAATGGGATTGACTTGTCCAAAGTCAGAGATTGCACCACGTCCTATATCAAAATAGGCAGAGTTCGGAGCCAGAATACTACTTAGCGCAAATCCAGTAGGAATTATAATGATCTCAGCATTATTATGCAAAACTGGTAACCGATACTCCATCAAATCAAGTCTGAATTGGTTGTTTAGACTTGCTTGGTCGGACAGCCTAGCCATATTTGTATCTAATGAACTTGGATTGGCAAACCCACCTGGATTGGAGTTACCTGTTGTTATATAAGTTCGTAATATGTCGTTACCTGTAAAAGAGGTTTCGAGTCCGAAACGCACTAAATCGGAAAAAACAGTGTTTGTACTTGGTTTCTGTCGGGGATTACAAGGAGAGAAATTTCTGATAACATTACCGATAACATTACTAGAGTCATAGGAACAGAGTCCTCCCGGAGGATTCCCACCAAAAGCAGTAGCTAATGAGAATACTACTTCTCCACCAAACTTAGTAGTTGTGGAAAATTGATGTGTTTCTAAAATTTCCTCCCTAGTTCCAATATTATCAATCCGTCCTTTTAGAGTAGCGAGTTCTGTGGCAAATTGGTCTTGTAAATTTTTTATAACTACTAAATCTTCTTTCCGCACCAATTCAGAACTACCTGAGTGGATTAAATCATCTATTTGACTCAGACACTTGTTTAGACCAGCCGCAAATTCATAACGAGTCAAAGCACGATTTCCACGATATATTTGCCCAGGATATCCCGTAATACAACTATAGCGTTCAACTAAGGATTGTATTGCTTGAAATGCCCAATCTGTTGGTTTCACATCTGATAGTTGTGACACTGAAGTTACTTGAGCTATATCATCGCTATTAACTTGAACTTCAGATAAATTAGATACATTATCAATTGAAATATTCTGAGTATCTTCAGTTTGTTTTAATAGTTGTGATGATCTATTCAAATCATCAGGTGAATTTGCCCATGCTGTAGATGTAGTCAACAATAGCAAGAAGATATTAGGAAGTAGATATTTTGTGATCATCGATAATCCCTCACACACAAATGGTAAACACTTAATTTTTAAACTTGATTAACCTGTAAATGCTTTGGTAAAGGCATGATTATAGGTAGTTATTTTCTCTAACTAAGGAGTAGTTATTGAGGACATTTATCACCCAACAACAAGCTACCACAGCCACCAGAACCAAAACCTGCATCCCGACGTAGCGCCCCCAATGTAAAAATATTATAGATATCTTCGATTACATCCGCTTTAGCTTTGTTCTTTCTACCGTTTTCAATTACTTCCAACTTTACTGGAGGTGGATTAAAAGCTAATTCGATATGTTTAGCTTCAAGTTGATTAATGAAGTGGATCGCTTGAATACCACAACTATTATTAGTATTAATTTCTGGATCAACGCAGTATATTTCTTTTTTTCTACCCCGTCCATGAATTGCAACTAATTCACCCTGAGCATTAAAAATAGGACTACCACTCATCCCTGGTCGAGTATAGTTACTATAAAGTAAGTTATAACCACCATTAGACATCGGAGATTCAGCGATTTTTGCCACTTTTCCTGAAGTAAAATTGCGTTGTCTACGAGCACTTAAATCTTCAGGTTCAGGCCAACCGGAAATAAATACTGCATCGTTTGGGCTTAGTTGTAATGAATTACCCATAGCCGCCACTGGATAATCACGCTTGCTAGTAAATTTCACTAGGGCTAAGTCAAAACCTGGAATCGGTTTTTCATTACTTTCATAATCCCCAAATCTGATAATATTATTATCTCGATCTATAACCTGATATACTTCCCCATCATAAGTTCTTACTCCCCACATCCGACCAGAAATTGGTTGTTTAACAACGTGTGTATTAGTGACAACATAATAAGTGTTACCTTTATGTGCGACAACCACACCAGAGCCAGGATTAAATTCTCGCTTTTCTTCTACATCTCCTTTATTTAACTCTTTGCCAATTAAAACTGTTACTGTAGAAGACATATTATCTATATCATCTGGACTCAATGCTATAGATGCAGAAGCAGACAGAATAACTAACATTACTACAGACAGAACTATCAATCCTAGATGAAATCTACGAAGATGACCGTAAGAAAAAATTGGCATTGGTTTTATATTAAAATGATGGAAATCTCAGCAATTTATTTTCTATCACTTAGAAAATAAGAAAAGTTTTTGCACAGTATTAATAGGAATAGCCCAGCTTAAAGCTGCCATTTTTAAAAACCTTTCTTGGGATGGTCGGCTACCATCGGTGAAAACATAAGAATTTATACCATTGAAAGGATGCTTTAATCGCCCGTTAATCCCAATTAAACGCCCTTGAGCATCTAAGACAGGACCTCCACTCATACCGTTTTCCACCTCATTAGTATATCCTAGTTGATAACCTCTAGACAAAGAGAGATTTGGCAGCATTTCTATGGTTCCACTTGTTATTTTTAGTGTTTTTAAACCCCACTTACTAATGCTTATAGGATCATGAGAGTTAATCGAATGTCTATTGGGAAATCCAGCCGCATAGACTGGTTGACCGAAGGATAAATAATCAAGACTACCAATTTGAGCAAGTTGATAGTTTTTGTCACTGGAAAACTGCAAAAGAGCCAAATCCAAGTTGGCAAATTGACGAAACTCAACTAGGTGTGCTGGATGATTTAAGCCATCTGTTGTTAATACAATGTATTGATGATCTCTAGTGTCAACAACAACATGGTCGTTTGTCAAAACAGTATAAGTTTTCCCTTTACGGTCAATAATTACTCCAGAACCACTTCCAGGATTAGTTAAAACTCTCACAGTAATTTTCCTAGCAATTTCTTCCGGGTTAATAACCATTTGTGTTTTTTCTGCAGTTAATAAATCTGAAGAGACTACATCAGATAAGAATCCTTGTTTTATTTCCAGAGTTTTCTTAACTGATATAGCTCTAGCAGAAGTTGTGTTTGGTGCTGAGACATAATTATTGACAAATGCAATCAGGGATAAACTAGTAATAGTTAACTTCAGTATTTGATCAAACATTATTGTTAATTGGCCATCCTCAATCACTTAGTTAACTATTTCTTTTGTTACATTTGTTAGGAAAAACCATCACTAAACAAGCCAAATTACTTTTAGTGGAATCCACCACCATTTTGTACAGGTGTAGTTTGCTTGATCCCATTATTCTGTTTTTCCGAAGTTTGTGAGGATTTATGAAGATGGTCTTTAGCCCATTTGCCTAAATCTACAACTACTTGTTCGCCAGAGTCCTCATTAATTATTCCAGCACCTAAATCACCAATGTTGAGCAACTGCCCTATAAGATGACCTGCGTTTCTCTCATTTTCACGGCTGAGAGTAAATAATACATTATTGGAATTACAGTCTGTTTCGCTAGGCTTGAGAACGCAAATGACTTGTCGATGATTAACAGGTCCATTTGTTAGACGAAGACCGACAAAACTACCTCCATTTGCTTGTACAGCAGCATCCATTTTAGCTGACACAATTTCACAGCGTTTTTGAGGAGTGTATTCTGGTCCAAATTCAGTATTTTTCCAACGAAATAAACGAGCTTCACCCTCTCCCTGTCTAGCAACAGTATATAATTCCTCATGTAACTCGCAGCCAACTGAACTCTGAGATTCAGAAGCATCTGCAGTCTCAATAATTATTACAGCATGAGCGGACGTAGTGGAAAGAAGAATACCAGAAATAGCAGTCAACGCAATTGCTAAATTGCTTTTAAAGTTAAAGGACATAATTACTCCTTGTTTATTGAATTGGATCATGAAATTCAAACAATCAAACTTTCCCAAAGTTAAGACACAGAACTTTCCCTAGCTTTTATCACTAAGCTAAGTACCTGTCTTTGTTAACTAGTATTTAAACTACTGGTATTTCCAGTAGAATAAGTGAGTGATTTAATTGCTTAACTACTCTGTGCCACTAATTTATTAATCACAATAGTGATATAAAAGTTCTCCTGTGTCAACCCCTAAAATGAAAATTTTAATACAGGTACAAATATACTAATAAAGCAATAATAAATAATTTAGCCTATAAGAAGAGAAGTTAACGCTTCCTGGATATCAAGGCTTTGTCAAACGCTGGAATCTTTATGTCTCATATCCCACTCCCCCAACTGCTCCATCCATCCTTACCCTTCACGGCTCTAGCACCTATGCAGGATGTGACAAATCTCTGGTTTATGAAGATCATAGCCCATTATGGCAGTCCTGATTACTTCTTTACCGAATATTTCCGTGTATATGAAACCTCACGACTCAATCGGAACATTTTGTCAGCAATTACTGAAAACAATACAGGTCGCCCTGTTTTTGCGCAAATGATTGGCGAAAGTATTCCAGATTTAGTCAGAACAGCACAAGAACTCTGTCGCTATAATATTGGGGGAGTTGATTTAAACATGGGTTGTCCAGCACCAAGAATCTATCGCAAAAATGTTGGGGGTGGATTGCTACTGTCACCAGAAAAAGTCGATCGCATTTTAGCAGAACTCCGACAAGCAGTAACCGATCGCCCCTTAACTGTAAAAATGCGCGTAGGGTTTGAAAATACAGATAACTTCCACCAAATCCTAGATACAATCAATCGCCACAAAATTGATTTGCTGAGTTTACATGGTCGCACAGTCAAAGATATGTACCACGGGACAGTAAAATATAATTTGATTGCAGATGCGGTCAAGCGAGTCGATTGTCCAGTACTGGCTAATGGGAATATCACCTCTGCGAAAACTGCGCTGGAAGTACTGTCACAAACAGGCGCAGCAGGTGTGATGGTAGGACGCTGGGCGATAGGTAATCCTTGGGTGTTTCAGCAAATCCGCCAGGCTTTGCGCTTTGAGCCGATCGCACCCGTTCCTTTAGTAGAAGTACGCAACTATATCCATCGCCTATTGGAAACCCCGACAGCCGCAAATATGCCCATGCGATCGCGTGTCGGCTACCTGAAAATGTTCCTCAACTACATTGCCTTAAGTGTTGACGCTGAAGGTGATTTTCTGCGATTGATGCGCCGGACGCAAACCGAGGTAGAACTGCTTAACCTGTGCGATCGCTTTCTCCTCACTGACCTGACGCAAACTTTAGCCTTAGTACCCTACTCAGGAGTTTAAACTAGAGACCCATTAAGTACAAAATCAACCGATCATGCCAGAAATCTGGCAAAATATGCTTTAGTATGGCTCCGATTTTGGCATCTTGTCCCACCAAATAACGTGTCCGAGGATGCTTTGCGGTCAGAGCACGGACGACAGCCTGAGCGACAATATCCGCAGAAATTCCCCCAGCGGCGAGAATCTGCATTTTCTGGCGGACAATATTCATGGATTGACCATAGAGTTTTTGGGCGGATTCTGGTAGATTCTGCTGTGCTACTTCCGATTGACTGAGGGACTTTTCCCAGATGGGAGTAGCGATCGCCCCAGGTTCGATGATGGAAACGGAGATTCCCCAAGGTCGTAATTCTATCCGCAGTACATCTGTTAGGGCGACAAGAGCAGATTTTGACGCATTGTAAGCTCCAACGAACGGACTCGGAACTCTACCAGAAATGGAACCCATATTCACAATGCGACCGCGACTCTGGCGTAATAGTCCTAAAAATGCTTGTGTTACTGCTAATTGACCAGTCACATTCACCAGCATTTGTTTTTGAAATTCAGCGATCGCCAATAATTCCAAAGGTCCAGGAATAGCTATTCCCGCATTATTCACTAAACCTAAAATTCCCGCACCACCAACTGCTTTTGTTACTTGATCGGCTGAAGATGCGATCGACTCAGCATCAGTCACATCTAAAAAAATCGGAGTTAGTCTTTGAGAACCCTTTTGTTTAAGTGTTTGCGCATCAATATCTTGACGCACGCCAGCAAAAACAGAAAATCCCAATTTGTCTAGAAGTAAAGCACAGGATTGACCAATTCCTGTTGAAGCTCCTGTAATTACTACTGTACCTTGATTTTCCACAACCATTAATTTTCTTTGATGTTGAGCATCTTTTCAATCTATCGCAGTTCCCATCAAAGTTGGGGTTCAAGTTAGTATAGATGGGGAGTATTATTTCCCCATCTATACTAATTTGAAGTTAGTTCTTAGGAACAACTAGTTCCTAGAAGTACAGTCTGACACTTCTACGTAACAGTCACGATGACCACAGGCTCTTCGAGCATTGTTTACAGCTTCATTCCGATCATAAGCCCAACTCGGAAACACAAGTCGGCTGTAAGGATGTCTAACGACTGCAGCACAACCGTTTTCAACCCATACGTCCACACGGCAAGATTCGTGACCACATTTCTGTAATGCAGCGGCTTCTGCCTGGCCGCGCGTAGGATAATTCCAAGAATCACCCCAAATATTACTACCACGACCTGTGGCGATCGCTGCAAAGCTAGCACTAGCAACTTGCTGAAATCCACCAATGGTCACTATCGATAACAGAGAGACCTTGGCTATCAAAGGAACATACTTAAAAACAGGGCTAAATGAGCGCATAAGATTTGGTTTCATTGCTTTACGAATACTAGTATAAAGTCACTATGCTAAGTTACTTTTGTGACCAAAGCCAAGATATACGTTGAATTTACTTAAGGGCAAGTATAATTAATAAAATTTAATAATTTTCAGTAAAAGTTCAGTAAAAGTAAAAACCCCTCTAGCTTTTGGTTAGAGGGAGTTGACAGCTACTATTTTTACTGGTTAAATTCCTAATTGGCAGTTAGTACTATAGGCGTACTTAGTGTATATTTGCCAGTGAGGTCTGATCCATCTGGGTATTTGTATTAGCCTGTTTAAGTAGCTTACCGCTACGATCAATTAAAGATTGTTCATCGTGCTGAATATTCGGTGAAGAATAGCAGGAAATAACAGAGATGGGTAATATCAAAGTTAATAGGGCGATCGCAGTTCCCATAATGTCTGCCCAACGTGGGGAATATGTGTCGGGAGGATTGGCAGACTTGCTGTTTGAATTCATAATTAGGACGATTAGTCAGTTCCCTTGTAGATTGATGATTATGTAAAACTTCGACAGTGAATACAGCAAGAATTACTCTCCAGTTTTCAAGTAACCCATGCAGAATTTTGGCAAATCACCGTTGCATCCATTAAAGAACATATTGTTATTAATGTAATTTAACAATTTTTTCAGGACATAGAGTTCAGAACAGGGATTTTAAGTTTATATACCCTACTTCACGTTTTCCTTTCAATAGGCAGTCCTTAACTTTGTAGTAAAATAAACATCCACAGCATTATTTGATAACCAATTTCAGTTGATGAATTTGCAGATGTCATAAACATGAGACATACTTTGAATAAAGTATTAAAGTATTGAGTTATCTTAACTATAGCATCTCCTTATGATTTTGGTAATGGTAATGCTACCGAATGTTGACAATAGGTTCTCTCTAAAACACTCCAACTAGCATGGTTAATATATATTTACTGTTATGTATTTGTAATTATTCCCTTCAACTATACTGGATAAAAGTTTTTGTTCAATATGTCCTTGGGTAGATATAATATTTATTGGCAAAATGTATAGTGGTATACTTTTAATCAAGAACCAATATGATAATCAGTGTGCGTGACCCAGATATTCTTGCAAGTTTAGACCCGCAACAATTAGCCATCTATCTACAAGCACAGGGATGGCGACAGGTAGAGCAAATTGGTAACTCTGAAACAGTTTGGGTTATTTTAACTTCTAAAGGTGAGGAATTTGATATTACCTTACCTTTAAAACCGAATACTCGCTCTTTTGCACTGCGGATGGCTGAAATCTTAGAAATTCTCGAAAAAGTTACAGGATGCTCTCAATTAGATATTTTGAGCGATCTCATTACAAGAGTTCCAAATATTGAAATCCAGGGTATGGTAATTCGACTAGCTGACAAAAACCATCCAGATAACGTCACAATTATGGGCTTTGTTATGGGAAAGCCTCGCCAAATCCACCTTTCTTTACATGAATCTGAATATAGTAGCGCACAAATTGCTTATCAGCAAAGACTACCAGTTGTTTGTACTGGGGATTTAATTAAGGAAAATGGTACATTCGTGTTGAAAAGCATTAATGGCTTTACTTTAGACGATATTTTGACACACCAAGTTGCAGTTTGAGCAAAAGCTGAGGAACTTCCTCAGCTACTCAGGTTCTCAACTTTTTCCGTAAGCTTTCATCGGTTCTTTAATGAATCTTATATAAAGATGCTTAAATGTAGACTTGATTACACGAGGTAAAGCGAAATCAATTGGAACGAGATGGTCTGGTAAACGCCAGTCTTCTATTTTCAGTAAATCGGGAGCTAGATTAGGGAACTCAATCTGACTCAGATCAGGACAAACTCCCAATCTTTGGGAAGCTGCAACAGTAGGAACTTGATGGGCTGGAACTTGCAAAATTTCCAACATCGCTAAATCCAACGCAAATACATTTGGAGAAGCTGCTAAAACTCCTAAATGGCGAGGTTCTCCTCCACTAGGACCGTTTCCTTCATGACCAATGATCCCATCCAGGATGGTTAAATTGGGATCGATCGCCTTTGCAGTTTCCACTAACATCTCTCCAAATCGCTGGGAGTCTTTTCCCGCTTCCATATGCCACCAAGCCTTCATTTTACCAGGAACGCACCCAAAGAGGTTCTTAACACCAAGGGTGATGGTCAACTGCATATGAGATTTAACTTTAGGTAAATTAATCACCACATCTGCTTCCATGGCTTCTTTACATAAACGCAGATGGTTAAACGTTTCATTCGCAACTTCGTAACGCTGACCATGAAATTCGATAATGGGGATATTTAGCTCTTCCAAAATCGGCAAATAACCGTTAGCTATGGCGACACCACGAGCACTACCAAAAGCAGGACTATCTCCCAAAAATGGTTTACCGCCAGCTTCTATTACCATTTGCGCAACTGCTCGGACTAGTTCAGGACGGGTTGTACATTCTTTGGTAGGACGAGAACTTGTCAGTAAATTGGGTTTGAGTAAGACGCGATCGCCTGCTTTGACAAAAGCCGATATTGATCCCAGAGGTTCTAGCAGGGTATCTAAAGATTCCCGTAAAGCGTCTGGAGCATAAGATGTAGCTCGAATTAAACTAACAGATGGGTTCATGAGGAATTAGGGTGTAGGGTGTAGGGTGTGGGGTGTAGGGGGAAGAGTTATTTCTACACCTTGGTTATTAGTTTAATATATGGCTCATATGTTCTAAATCTAATACAGTGGCTAATTCGGATTCGGTCATTAGTCCTTTTTCTAAGACTATTTGGCGGAGAGATTTGCCGGTTTCTAAGGATTCTTTGGCTACAGCCGCAGCATTCAAATAACCAATATGGGGATTCAGGGCTGTAACTAAGGCTAAACTACCTTCTGCGTAGGCTAAACAGCGTTCTCGGTGAGCAGTAATTCCAGAAATGCAGTTTTGACTCAGGGAGGCGATCGCCCGACCCAGAATTTCGCTACTATGAATCAGGTTATAAGCAATTAAGGGCATCATTACATTTAATTCCAATTGTCCAGCTTGAGCCGCCAGAGCGATCGCACTGTCATAACCCATAACCTGAAAACAAACCATAGAAGTCATTTCCGCCATGACAGGATTATATTTTCCTGGCATAATAGAAGAACCTGGCTGGACTGGGGGAAGTTGAATTTCTTTAAATCCAGTTTTGGGTCCTGAATCCATCAGACGCAAATCATGGGATATTTTCACCAAATCCTGGGCTAAATTCCGCAAAGCGCCAGAAACATGTACAAATGGAGCCATACTTTGCATCGCCGCCATTAAATGTGGTGCTGGTTGAAAAGGAATATCGAGTAATTCTGAGAGAACTTCTACCACACGCAGGCGATAATCAGGATGGGTATTCATCCCCGTTCCCGCAGCGCTACCCCCTAAACCTAAAACCATTAAATCGCCGGAAGCCGTATAAATCCGATTTTGATGGTCTGTGAGAATTTGCGCCCAAGCGAGAAAGTTATCACCCAATCTCACAGGGACAGCATCTTGTAAATGAGTTCTTCCAGACCTGACGATGTCTTGAAATTCTTCAGCTTTTTCTGCCAGAATGGCAATTGCTTTTTCCAAAGCAGGGTGTAAAATTCGCTCAAGTGCTAATAATCCACCAATGCGAATTGCTGTAGGGATGACATCATTAGTAGATTGTCCATAATTTACATGGTCGTTGGGATTAATGCGCTGGTAGTTACCTTTTTCTGCTCCCAGAATTTCTAAGGCGCGATTTGCTAGAACTTCGTTAACATTCATATGGTGGGAAGTTCCCGCGCCAGCTTGATAAATATCGACTACGAATTGATCCCGTAAGGAACCCGCTAGAATTTCCTCCGCCGCTTGGACGATTCCTTGGCTAATATCTAGAGGAATACAGCCTAGTCCACCATTGACGATAGCTGTAGCTTTTTTGATGTATAAGCAAGCATCGATATAAGTGGGTAATGGTTTAATCCCACTAATTGCGAAGTTCTCTACTGCTCTTTGAGTTTGAATACCGTAGTAAACGTGACTGGGGATTTGGCGATCGCCCATGGAATCGCGTTCAATGCGAAAATTAGCAGCATTTATTTTTTCAGTCATAAGATCGCGTAAAGAAATTAGGGGTTTTAACCTGATTGAGGGAAAAATTATGTTTCTATTTTATTGATAGCTTACAGGGTGGATAATTAATTAACACTCTGAACATGAATACAAATTGGCACCAACTACTGTTTCTCTCTGGAAATCAACAATGAAAAGATTAATCTCATTAGGACTAGGTTTCGCCTTACTGACCACCACTGTTAGTTGTGGTCATTCGCGGGATAAAGCGGTCATGAACAACCAGAATAATCCCACAGAGATGAATTCTGGAGGTAACACTAATCCAGATGTCCCAGCAGGGAAGGTTTTTGATACAACTCTACAACAGAACATATCTACTGGTAAAAATAGCAGCAATGACCCATTCCAGTTACGGGTCAGAAGCTCTTTGTTTGGCAAAAATGAAACCTTACAGAAGGCGATCGTTCATGGACATCTAGAAGATGTAGTCAAAGCAGTTAGAGGAAAGAAGGCTAGTTTACATTTAGTTTTTGATGATATTCAGCTGCAAAATGGCACCACATATCCACTCAACGCTACTCTAGTTAATACCCAGTTGGAGACAAAAACCAAAGGTAAATTCCTCCAAAATGCTGGGGTTATTTTAGGTGGAGCAGCAGTTGGTCATTTTATAGGTAACAAAACAAAGTTCAAACATGGCGGTTTGACTGGCGCTGCTGCGGCGAGTGCTTTTGTTTTGTCTAGTCCTGGTGGTGAGGTAGTCCTGAGAAAAGGGACAATCTTAAAACTAAAATTACAAACTGCTCTCGGTAATAGTTGATCTAGTTGATCTATTTAGATAGCTCCAGATGGTGTGTTAGCTTGAATCTTAACGCACCAACCTGAATCTTTGATTTAGTTTTATTTAAGTTAAGCAGCATTAAATCCTACCCTATATTCTCATGTCGAATGATGCTAAATTAGCGAAACTACAAAAACTGCGAAAAATCAGCGACCTTTGGGATCGGTCTCTGAGTGTACCTGGAACAAATTTTAAAGTAGGGTTGGAGTCACTTGTCGGATTACTACCTGTAGGTGGGGATGTTATAGGTATATTGTTATCAGTTTATATCTTGTTTCAAGCGATTCAATTTCGTCTCCCTCCATCAATATTGTTCAGGATGTTATTCAATATTTTACTGGATGGTGTAGTTGGCTCGGTTCCGATTGTGGGAGACATATTCGATACCACATGGAAGGCGAATACTAAAAATGTGAATCTCCTGGAAGCTCATATCCGTGAACCTATTAGAAGCCAAAAAACAAATAAATGGTTTTTGCTCGCTTTTTTTGGGGCGATCGCTTTAGTTGTAGTTAGTTTAATTTCTATTAGTATCCTGCTTATTTGGTTAGTTTGGCGATATTTACACAATCAGGTAAACTGAAGTACATACCAGGGTGAAGTTTGTAGTCTTGTGAACCCGCACTACGATACAAAACAGAATGACCACTGTAAACAAAATAATTCAATAAGTGTTTATCATGGAATCAGTCGAAGTTAAAAATTGATGGCTCAAAAAAACTGAAAATATATGGAAGACAACAGTAAACAAATCTACCATTACACAGTCATTTTAGAAAAGGAACAAGATGGAGGCTATCACGCTTTTTGCCCTATTCTCAGAGGTTGTCATTCTCAAGGAGATAGTTTTGAAGAAATAATCGAGAATATTACAGAAGCTATTGAGTTATATATTGAAAGTTTAATTGCTGATAATCAACCCATTCCCAGAGAAGATTTAATTGTCAAGCCGTTAAGTATTCTTGTATGAGTAATTTACCAACTATTAAAGCTAAAGATTTTATTAATGTTATTGAAGAATTGGGGTTTTATTTTGACCGTCAAAAATGTAGCCATGCTATTTATAAAAAAATGATGGGAAAAGGGTTGTTGTTCCAATTCATCCAGGAAAGGATATTAAGCAATGTACGTTAATGGGAATGATACAAGATATTGGTATTGACAAAGAAACTTTTTTCAAATTAATCAAAAAATAATATATACTCTAACCCTATGGATTTATTGTAATATGTGACTGAGGAGAATCTTAATTAATCGAGGAAATATGACTAGTACAGCAGTAAATCCAGAAATTCGCACAGAACGAGTCCAAATCCCTAACGCAGATCTGCTGATAGATGCTTATTTAGCCGAACCCATTGGCGCAGGAAAGTTCCCCGCAATAATTGTGGTTCAGGAGATTTTTGGCGTCAATGTTCATATCCGAGACGTGACAGAAAGACTTGCTAAAGAAGGATATGTGGCGATCGCTCCCGCCATCTATCAACGTCAAGCGCCTGGATTTGAGACTGAATATACGCCCGAAGGTATCCAGCTAGGGAGATCATATAAAGACCAAACTACAGCTAAAGAAATATTAAGTGATATTCAAGCGACTATAGACTATCTCCAACAACTCCCCAACGTTCAAGGAGATGCGATCGGTTCTATTGGATTCTGTTTTGGCGGACATATTGTTTATTTAACAGCGACTTTACCAGGAATTAAAACAACTGCTGCTTTTTATGGTGGTGGTATTGCTAAGACTACTCCTGGCGGAGGTGAACCGACCATCACTCGGACAAAGGACATCCAAGGTAGTATCTATCTGTTTTTTGGGACTGAAGATGCTGGGATTCCTCCAGAGGAGACTGAACAAATCGAATCAGAGTTGAGGAAAGAGCAAATCAATCACCAAGTTTTTCGCTATCCTGCTAGTCATGGTTTTTTCTGCGATCGCCGTGCTAGTTATAATGAAGCTGCTGCTGCTGATGCTTGGTTGAAAGTTAAGCAGCTTTTTGCGCAACATCTACATAAATAAGTAATTAAATTAGGATAGACACTTAGGTTTTCAGTCTATCCTAATTTAATCATTTTTTACTGATTAGCGACCGGTCATTTGCTCCAATTTTTCGGGGTACCTAGCTCCTTGAACCGTGATTTTGGAGGTGGCGTCATTGATGTCACGCAGATCGTCGGGTGTGAGTTCGACTGAGACGGACCCAATGTTTTCGTCTAAACGATGCAGCTTTGTAGTACCTGGAATCGGAATAATCCACGGTTTCTGAGCCAGTAACCAGGCGATCGCAATCTGAGCAGGTGTCGCTTTCTTCTGTTGGGCGATGCTATCCAGCAGATTAATTAGGGACTGATTCGCCTTGAGAGCCTCTGGTGTGAAACGAGGTAAGGTGCTGCGGAAGTCTGAGCTGTCGAAAGTTGTAGTTTCGTCAATCTTGCCAGTGAGAAACCCTTTACCTAGTGGGCTATATGGGACAAAGCCGATTCCGAGTTCCTCAAGAGTTGGTATCACTTCCTTCTCTGGAGTCCTTGTCCACAAAGAGTATTCACTCTGAAGAGCAGTAATTGGCTGAACTGCGTGCGCACGACGAATCGTTTGTACTCCTGCTTCAGAAAGTCCAAAGTGCTTAACTTTACCTTCTTGAATCAGTTCCTTCACTGTTCCTGCCACATCTTCAATCGGCACATTCGGGTCAACTCGATGCTGATATAATAGGTCGATTGTCTCAATCTTCAGTCGCTTGAGCGATCCCTCCACGGACTGCTTGATCTGTTCTGGATGGCTATTTAGTCCAGGCGCACCCTTCATTCCCCGAGGGTCGAAATTAGGACTCAGATCAAATCCGAATTTGGTGGCGATCACCAGTTGCTCACGGAAGGGAGCGAGCGCTTCACCCAAAAGCTCTTCGTTCGTAAACGGTCCGTAGACCTGGGCGGTATCAAAAAATGTAATGCCGCGTTCAACGGCGGATCGGAGAAGATCGGTCATCTCCTGCACATCTTGCGGCGGACCATAGGAAAAACTCATTCCCATACAACCAAGCCCGATAGCGGAGACTTCCAGATTACTCTTTCCCAGCTTACGCTTCTGCATTTTTTGGACTCCTATCTTTTAGTTAAAGGTGGAAATTCTCTTATTTCAATTTTTGGTCTGGTATTGTTCGTCACTGACATGCTCCATAAAGTCAGCAGTTTTACCTTGGATCTGTTCCTGAATAGCGATGTGTGTCATAGCAGTAGTTTCTGTAGCACCATGCCAATGCTTCTCACCCGGTGCGAAGCAAATCACATCCCCCGGACGAATTTCCTCGATTGAACCGCCCCATCGCTGTGCGAGTCCGCAACCATTTGTCACAATTAGGGTCTGTCCTAATGGGTGGGTGTGCCATGCTGTCCGAGCGCCAGGCTCGAACGTGACACTGACTCCAATCGCACGCGCCGGCTCGTTTGCTTGGAACAGGGGATCAATGCGTACAGTACCCGTAAAATATTCAACTGGTCCTTTAGTAGAAGGCTGTGAACCACTTCGTTTGATATCCATTTTCTTTATTCCTTGACTTGAATAAAAATCCAGAGTGCTTATAAGAAGCCAGAATCAGTTTTGATTACTTTAGCTTCATTGTAAGAATCCTGAAGGGCAAAGAATAGAATAATCGTCTAAGATATTTGTACAATCCTGCAAACTTAACAAATGAATGTTGCCAAAACGAGTGAAAAGCCCAATATCGATTTAATTAACAATCTGCAGGCGAAGCGCGATGCAGATAAAACGCAAGCTAATAGAGACGAACTGACTGAGCGTATTGCACAGGCTATTCGTCATGAAGGGACGATTGAGCCTCTGGAGGGATTACACTTTAAGCGCTCCTCCTTGTCTGCGGAATTATGTCATAGTATCTCTATCCCTGCCTTTTGTGTGATTGCTCAGGGTAGCAAAGAGATTCTTCTGGGCGATGACTGTTATCGCTACGACCCTATGCATTATCTGCTTGCTACGGTCGAACTACCGATTGTCAGCCAAATTCTGGCAGCATCCAAGGCGCGACCGTACCTTAGTCTTCGTCTCGATCTCGACCCCACTCTTGTTGGCTCAGTCATGGTCGAAGCAGGATATTCCTCATTGCGCAGCAATATTAATGTGAAAGCGATTGATGTAAATCCGTTATGTATAAATCTGTTAGACGCTGTGGTAAGGCTCGTCAGGCTGCTAGATTCTCCTACTGAAGCTCATGTTCTTGCACCACTGATTAAGCGGGAAATCATCTACCGACTGCTGATGGGAAATCAAGGTAATCGGCTCCGTCATATTGCAGTTCTGGGTGGCTACACTCATATCGCCAGAGCGATTGAGCGACTTCGTAAAGACTTTAACCGGCCGCTACGTATTGAAAGTATAGCAAAAGAGTTGGGAATGAGTGTCTCAGGCTTTCACCATCACTTCAAGTCTGTCACTGCAATGAGTCCGTTGCAATTTCAGAAGCAACTGCGACTCCAAGAGGCTCGCCGTCTGATGCTGGGGGAAAATCTTGACGCTACCAGTGCTGCCTATCAAGTAGGATACGATGATGCTTCGCATTTCAACCGGGAGTATAAAAGGCTCTTTGGTGCGCCACCAATGCGCGATGTGGAGAGGCTACGAGAGGCTGTTAAAAAGGTTGAAAGTTAAGCAGCTTTTTACGCAACATCTACATAAAATTGACATTTTCCTCTTAATAGCTCCAAATCGCCAGATTATTCTTCTGGTGACTACAATTAAAAGTAATAGGGTAAACAGTTAGTATTTCAGTCTATCCTATTTAATCATTACGTAATGAATTTAACTATACTATGGCTGATCTATCTGAACAACTTATACAAATTGAACAATCAATCAGCGTCCTATCCCATGAAGAACAATTGTGGTTAGTGGAGAGAATTATCCATAACATGAGAATCAACACATTAAAGGAATTCTCAGATATTAGAGTCAGCCATATTCAATTATTTGCAGCAAAAACTATAGAACAACAATTAGTAGATATGGCAAATGATCCAGCAATTCAAGCAGAATTAGCGACTATTAACCAAGATTTTGCTAATAACGCAATGGATGGATTGGTTGAATCATTCAATCCTCATATAATTTCCCAAATATACTAATTGATTAATCATTTCCTCCGATGACTTGCTCCTAATTAATTTTAGTAAACCTCGTAACTGCTGACCAATTGAATATCGTTGTTGTTGTGCTAGTATGATTCCTGAGTGACTTATTGATTGAACTAAGAAATTACTATGCAATTGGCTAAAATCTCTTTTATTAAATGTATAAATAACTCTCCTTTGTTCATTTGCCCAAATCAGTTGTGCTTCATCTGCATAAGTAAGTCTATTAGCGTCTAAAGTGGTAATTACATCTATATCGTTACTTCTACAAGATTGTACAAATCCTCTCTCAACAGCATCTTCATCAATATATAAACGAATTTTGGTCATACTGGTTTATCTACTCTAAATTCCGCTTCTATTTTTTCCCATTCAGCTTCCTCAGATGCTATGTCAGCATCAATTTCTTCTTTGTGAGCATAGTAGTATGCTAAAGCTGCATAAATTTTAGCTAGACTTAAATGCGTTTTACTTTCTAAGATTTGTTCTGGAATTAACCCTGCTCTAATATCGATGACAATATTCTCAACAGTAATTCTGCTACCTTCAATGCGGGGACGACCTCCACAAATTCCAGGGGTACGTACAATAAGCGTTCCAATATCTACACTAGTAGTTGTCATATCTTATCTCTTTTAGATTTTATCTCTACCTTAACAATTTTTTGATTTTATTGCAAAAAACGAGACCATTTAAAATACTTTAAAAAATATATTAATCTTTTAGTTTAATTAAAAATTCTTTACCTTTCTTGGAGATAACATAACCAAATCCTTTATTTAGAGTAGATGGTTCAAGTTTAATTAACTCATCTTTCAACATTTCATTAATAATTTTCACCATTTTAGGAACATCATTTCCAAGAGAATGCCTTTTTCTCATTAATATTTGTGCTAATAAATAAGAGTTAATAGGCGCTTTGTAGCAGCTATCGATAAGTTCTAACAAATATTTGTAATCTGGATCTTTGTCAAATTCCATTTCCATGAAACGCCATCTTCTACAGAAATTCTTAAACCAACTTTTATTTCTTTCAATTATCTACTCCAAATTGATTTGATTGACTTAATAGACTTGGTTTCATACTTAAAGAGATTTGTTGTCCCTTATCTCTAAAAGCTACCACTACTAAATCTACTGAAGAATCAATTGGTGGAAAATCGGAATAAGTTACACCATCTTCATCTTTGAAATTAGGAAGTTCTACAATTCCTACAAATTCTATTCCTGAAAGTTTAACAAATATCCCGAAAGGACGATGTCGTATGACTACTCCTTTTAACCTATTTCCAGGCTTCAAAGAAGCTTTTAGTTCTTCCCATGAATTTAGATTATTCATTATTATCAAGGATAATGGTTGCGATTTGTTCTGAATATGCATCCGAATAAGCCCAGCAGTTAACTAAATCTGATGCACTAATATGAGGATAATCTTGCAAAAGTTGGGATTCACTGATTCCCAATTGTCGTGCTTCCACGACTAACCAAACAGCAATACGAGTTCCAGTAATACAGGCTTCTCCACCACAGACACCAGGTGTTTTACTGATACCTTTAGCACCACTGCTGATACTTTGAGTTAGACTTTGGATATATTGTGGCTTTTTCCTGTGGAGGTAAAGCGAGAATTTGATTCTCCAATTCTTTAAGAGTCATAAACTTTAATTCGCTTGTAAGAGTTGATCCATCCAATCCCTGTCAGATTGATTAAATATTGGTGGTGGTGGGATTTGAGTATAGTCTATCGTTAAATCATATGCTGCTTCATCATAAATCGCATTAAGCGCAGTTTGTAACTCTAATACAGCATCGCGATCGCCCTCTCGTAGGGGAATAGGTACTGTGGGAAGAGATTCCTGTAATGTCACAGGCCAGATATCAATTACTCCTGATAAAGCACGAGTCAAGGTAATTAGATAAGGAGTATCTGGAAGTCGAGGATGATTAAATGGTCTCGTTCCCCGACGCAGTAAATCAATTTCGAGTAGATGGACATTAGCATTGTACAAACTCTGGCGTTTATTCCGGTAATCAGTAATACCAGGGTTGCGCTTATTCACAAAAGAAATTATTTCAATACAACTCACCAGTTGATTATTGCTGGTATCCCGAATTTCGACTGTAGGGATGCGGACTTCGATAGGTTGAATAACTGGAAGTGTGATTTTTACAGGGGTCGTGAGGAGATTGGATGAAGAAACAGAGGGTAATGTGTCATGCTGTCGTTTTATTTGTAATATCTCAACATCCGGGTATAAGATCCCAATCTCGCTTGTAGGTGAAGTGTCATTGACGACGTATAATTCCAACCTAACAGCATATTTTGGACGTACCTGCGGGACAAGTAAAGCACGAATTTTACTGGCGAGGGCGTTGTGTACATCACTCCACAAATAGCCTTCCAGATATGGATCCATTCCAGGGAAAGGGGAAGACATTTATAATCTCATTTCTATTGATATTATCTATTCTAATGCCTATTCCTATGAAGCTCAATTGCCCAAATTCTCTCCCGCCGCAGCCGCACGGCCACAACGAGGGAGAATTTATACCAAACAACCCCCCCTCTTGAAGCTCCTGAATAAAGGGAGAAGATTGCTTGAATATTCCCTCAATATTAGATATCCCTTTGCGATCGCTCCTCTATCCATAGATAGATATTATCCCAAATAAGCTTTTCTAACTCGCTCATCATTAATCAATTCCTGCGCTACACCGGACAAAGTAATAGAACCAGCTGCCAAAACATAACCCCGGTCTGCTATTTGCAAAGCTAAATTAGCATTTTGCTCAACTAGCAAAATCGTCACTCCCGTCTGGCGCAAATTTTGAATAATATTGAAAATTTCCCGGACAATCACAGGCGCTAAACCTAAACTCGGTTCATCCAAAAGCAAAAGCTTGGGTCTACTCATTAAAGCTCTGGCGATCGCCAACATTTGTTGTTCACCACCGCTGAGAGTTCCCGCTAACTGATTCTGTCTTTGCTCCAACCGGGGAAACAAACCAAATTGTTGCTGAATATCGGCTTTAATCTGGCGATCGTCCCTACGAATATAAGCTCCCAATAACAAATTATCCCAAACCGTCTGTTTCGCTAACACCCTACGTCCTTCAGGACAATGAGCTAAACCCAATTTAACCACTTCATGAGTTTGACGACGATTAATATTCCTTCCTTGATACAAAATATTCCCACTTTGACAGTTGACTATTTTAGAAATAGCTCGCAGAGTCGTGGTCTTCCCAGCGCCATTCGCACCAACTAACGTCACTACCTCACCCTGCTTAATAATTAAATTAATCTTTTTTAGCGCTTGTATACTACCATAACTCACATTAACATCTTGTAGTTCCAAGATATTCTCTGGGATAAATTGGCTTTCATCGACTTTCATTATTCATTTCCCAAATAAGCTTCGATCACAGCTGGGTCATTACGCACAACTGCTGGTTCACCCAAAGCAATTAACTCCCCAAAATCTAAAACGGCGATGCGATCGCACAATCCCATCACCAATGGTACATGGTGTTCAATCAAGATAATGGTCAAATTAAATAGACTGCGTAAATCCCGGATAAACTGACTTAACTGCTGTTTCTCACTGGGATTCATCCCCGCAGCAGGTTCATCCAAAAGTAAAATTTTTGGCTCTAAAGCCAAAGCGCGGGCGATTTCCAAACGCCGTTGGTCCCCATAAGCCAGATTTCTGGCGTTTTCTGTAGCGCGATCGCTCAAACCAATCAACTCCAAAAGCTCCAAAGCCTTTTCTCTACTTTTTTTCTCCTCTTTAACAGCTGTTGGTAATCCCAAAATACCAGTAATTAGATTACTTTTAGTATGTACATGTCTAGCAATAATTATATTTTCTAAAGCCGACAATTCCCCAAACAGCCGAATATTTTGGAAAGTTCTCGCAATACCTAAACCAGCAATTTGATGACAACAAAGTTGGGAAATTCTCACACCTTGATAAAGCAATTCACCACTAGAAATCGGAACTAAAGAAGTGATTAAATTAAACAAAGTCGTCTTTCCCGCACCATTAGGACCGATTAAACCAAAAATTTCATCTTCATGAACGCTAAAAGAAACATGATTCACTGCGACTAAACCGCCAAACCGTCGGGTTAGCTCCCTGGCTTCTAAGATGATATTTTTGCTAGTTCCTGAGCTGGTTTCGGAAATATGAGATATATTCTGTGACATTTTAGATCTTTTTACTCTTTCTCGTAAAAATATTAAAAATATTAAAAATATTGGGAGTTACTATTCCTTGAGGAAAAAAGATTGTACCAGTCACAATCAACAACCCAAAAATAATTAATCTACCATCTTGGAGAAAGTGGGCTAACCAATCAGGTAAACCATTTGTTTGGGCTAAATTCCGCAAAATCTCTGGTAAAGCAGTAAAGACCATTCCGCCTAATACTGGACCTACAAAGGTTCTCGAACCCCCAATCAATACGAAAGTTAAGTAAATAATACTAGCATCAAATGTCCCTTGACGAGCATTCCAAGTATTGAGAAAGTGCGCACTAATCACTCCCACCACTCCAGCTAGAATCGCTCCTAATGTAAAAGCTAAAATTTTATAGTAAGTTGGGTTAATCCCCATTGCTCCTGCAGCTAGTTCATCCTCGCGGATAGCAATGAAAGCTCTGCCCACACGAATACGCTCTAGTCTATATAATATTAACATACTCACGATTAATAGCGGTAAAGCTACCCACAAATAGGAAATTTGATTGGGGAAGGGTTGGGGAATACCAAAAATTCCCACTGCTCCCCCAGTAATTTCTAAATTCAGGGAAACGACTCGCAAAATTTCTCCAAAAGCAATGGTGGCGATCGCCAAATAAATTCCCCGTAATCTCAATGTAGGAATCCCGACAGCAATACCTAATAAACCGCAAACCATCCCAGAAATTACCATCTCCAATAATAGATAGAAGATGGAAAAGTCATTACTACTATGACTAAAAACCTTTGTAGACAAAATTGCGGCGATATACCCACCCAAAGCATAAAACCCTGGACTAGCTAAAGATAGCTGTCCGGTCATTAAAGGTAAATACAGCGATAAACCTAACAGCGCCCCCAATACCATTGAGACAATTAACGAGCCATAAGTAGAGAAAAATTCAGACATTCTGACTAAACCTTTTGCACAAACCGCTTTCCCAGCAAACCCTGTGGTCTAACTACCAGCATGATAAATAAAATGGCAAAAGCCACAGCATCTTTATAACCTGAAAATTCTCCCGGAACAAAAGCTTCGACTAAACCAATCACCAAACCGCCTAATACAGCACCCGGAATACTCCCCAAACCACCTAAGACAACTACAGCTAAACCTCTTAAACCAAAAGCTATGCCAAAATATGGTCCTGGGATACTGACGCTGGATGCGACTAGTGTTCCCGCTAGTCCAGCTAAGAAACTACTGATAAAAAATGTCAGCATCGTCAAGCGGTCTGTATTGATTCCTAATAAACTGGCGGTAACTGCGTCTTCAGCGATCGCCTGAATTGCTTTACCATATTTAGTCAAATTAATGAAGTAAGTTAGGAGCAAGACAAATAGAGCCGAAACTGCAAAAATAATGATTTGCACGCTGCGAATTGGGATGGGATGGTCTGAACTACCAAAGTTAAATGCGGGGGGAATATTCCCAAAAGTGTTAGCTGGAAAAGTATAACTTTCCGCTCCGACTAAATATTGAATTAAATTCACCAAGACTACCGCCACACCCAAACTAGAAACCACCGTCAGTAATGGGTCTGAAGATTGACGACGCAAGGGTTGAAAGGCGATACGCTCGACCAATACCCCCACCAATCCAGCCAGGATACTTCCTAAAATCAAAGCTAGGAAAAATGGTAATTTCACGGGTATTGCAGCATTAGCTAGTAACCCATTAAATCCAAAACTCCCCCCCATTAATACATAGGTAAAATAAGCCCCTAGAGTGAAAATCGCTCCATGTGCCAAATTAATTATCCCTAAAATTGAATAAACTAAAGTATACCCCAGCGCAAAAATGGCATATACACTCCCAATAGATAAACCATTTAATAATTCTTGTAAAATCAAATCCATATTCCTCAACCCTACACCCTACACCCTACACCCTACACCCTAATTTATGACCCCAGAAGAAATTGCAAGTACACTCACAGAGCTATTTGGTACAGCAGTTGTGCAAGCGATCGCTCCTGGAGCTTGGCAGGTAGAAAGTATTACCTTCCGTCTTTTGGTACTACTTTCGGAAGATGATACTTGGTTGCGAGTATTACTACCTATAATACCTTTGCAAGAAGCCGAAGCGATTTTACCACAGTTTCTCACCGCTAATTTTGATGAAACCCAGGAAACACGTTACGCTTTACATGATGGAGTGATTTGGGGAGTATTTCAACACAATGTCACCACTCTTGACGCTGTGGATTTGACTAGTGCTATCACTAGACTTTTATCTTTATATCAAGTAGGTGTTAATGATGTTTTTGACCGTCTGATTGAAACGCGTCTTAAACAAATTATTCAAACAGCAAAACAACAAGGACAAACTTTACAAGCTACAATGCAAAATCTAGGACGTTTTTACGCTGAAGGGTTGTTAGGAGAAATCGATCAAACGCCCAAAGCACGGGAACAAGTTCTAGAAGCTTGGGGACGTCAGTTAGAACGACTTTGGGATGAGGATTAGATGGATATTATTGAAATTATTCAGCAAGACTATCAGAAATTTCCCGAACAGCAGACTTATAGTATTTATGCTCAAGAGGTTTATTTTCAAGATGCAGTTTTTCGGTTTCGCGGACTGGAACTCTACAAGTTGATGATTAAATTCATTAAGACGTTTTTCTTAGGTGTCAAACTGGAGTTACATCATATTCAACGTCAAGAACAAGAAATCAAAACTGAGTGGACATTAAGTTGGACCGCTTTCCTCCCTTGGAAACCCCAGATATCTGTTTCTGGGTGGAGTCAACTAAATCTCAATTCTGATAACTTGATTATTTCCCATATTGATTATTGGCATTGTTCACGTTTAGATGTAATTAAACAGCATTTATTTTCACCAAAAAACAGTTAATGTAAATAAATGTAAACAAACTTCAGGTGGGACAGAATCACAAATGAGAGTAATTCTGATGACAGGTAAGGGTGGCGTAGGTAAAACTTCTGTCGCTGCTGCTACAGGGCTACGTTGCGCGGAAATTGGATATCGCACACTTGTCTTAAGTACAGATCCAGCGCACTCTCTAGCGGATAGTTTTGACCTCGAATTAGGACACGCACCCAAGGAAATCCGCCCAAATTTGTGGGGAGCGGAATTAGACGCTCTACAAGAATTAGAAGGAAATTGGGGCGCGGTGAAGCGTTACATTACCCAAGTACTCCAAGCTAGAGGACTAGATGGTATCCAAGCGGAAGAATTGGCGATTTTACCAGGGATGGATGAAATTTTTGGCTTGGTGAGAATGAAGCGTCATTATGATGAAGGGGAATTTGATGTTTTAATTATTGATTCTGCTCCTACTGGTACAGCATTGCGTTTGTTGAGCTTACCAGAAGTTGGTGGTTGGTATATGCGCCGCTTCTACAAACCATTTCAAAATATTTCAGTTGCGCTCAGACCACTCGTAGAACCTTTCTTTAAACCAATTGCTGGTTTTTCTTTACCTGATAAAGAGGTGATGGATGCGCCTTATGAATTTTATGAGCAGATAGAAGCTTTAGAAAAAGTCTTGACTGATAATATTCAAACATCAGTCCGTCTGGTAACGAATCCCGAAAAAATGGTAATTAAAGAATCCCTGCGTGCTCATGCTTATTTAAGTTTATATAATGTAGCAACAGATTTAATCATAGCAAATCGGATTATTCCTCAAGAAGTCACAGATCCATTTTTTCAACGTTGGAAAGAAAATCAAGAACAGTATCGTCAGGAAATTCATCAAAATTTCCACCCCCTACCTGTGAAGGAAGTACCACTGTTTTCGGAAGAGATGTGTGGATTAGCTGCGTTAGAAAGACTCAAAGAAACTCTTTACAAAGATGAAGACCCGGCTCAAGTCTACTATCAGGAAACAACTATCCGAGTTGTACAAGAGAATAATCAATATAGTTTAGAACTCTATCTACCTAATATCCCTAAAAGTCAAATTCAATTGAGTAAAAGTGGGGATGAGTTAAATATTACGATTGGTAATCACCGTCGGAATTTAGTTTTACCTCAAGCTTTAGCTGCTCTCCAACCAGCTGGCGCTAAGATGGAAGATGATTATTTAAAAATTCGTTTTTCCTAGTTAATTTATCATTACTAGCAGACTCTTGCGATCTCCTCCCAGTCTTTTATCTAAATTAAGAGGGGAATTTCCCAAAATTTCCCATATCCTCTCCCCCCGTAGCCGCACGGCCACAGTGGGAGAGGATATAGATTCAGCGAGCCGCTCTCCCAGAAGCTTCAAGATAGGAGAGGAAATTGCCAATAGGCTTTGCTGAATTTCCTTAATAGTAATTACAGTTTTTCCTTCTCTCCTCTATCTACAGATATATTAAAAAGATACTGAACAAAAATCCTAAGATTAGTATTGAATTATGCCTTACAGTGATTTTACACTCCGTAGAGTTAAACAAGATTTTGATTTAACCATTCGAGAAGATATAAATTTCTTAGATGGTTATCAGCCAATTTCACCAAGTCCATTTTTAGCAAGTTTCTTACAAAAGAATCTCCCTTTGGCTTTATCTGTAAATACGGAAAAAGCTCGCTCTGAAATGCTAATTTGTCCTATTTTATTAGAAGTAAAAGATATTCTCAATCAGCAAATTAGTCTATTCTCAGGAAGTGATTTTAATGTCGATCCGACTCTAGGATTAAATGGCGTTTGCGATTTTCTTCTCAGTCTTTCCCCAGAACAATTATTTATTGAAGCTCCTGCGGTGGTTGTGGTGGAGGCTAAACGGGAAGACTTAAATGCTGGATTAGGTCAATGTCTGGCGGAAATGCTCGCAGTGCAAATGTTTAATCAGCAAAATAATCGGGCGATCGCCACTATATATGGAGCTGTGACGACAGGAGACAGATGGAAATTCCTGAAACTAGTCGATAAAACAGCGACCATTGGCTTGCTAGAGTATAATATTCCGCCTGTAGAGCAGATTTTAGGCATATTAGTCAGTTTTTTCACTAGGGATGAGGAAAAATTAGTAACAAACATGTAGTAGAATATATCTGAGTTAACAAGCCTTTAGACCAGACCTAATCCTATTGTGAACAGTATCGCCAAAAAATCCTGATCTTGTCAGCAAATCCCATCGATACAGCTAGATTGCGTCTAGATGAGGAAGTGCGAGAAATTCAAGCTAGACTAGAACGTTCCAAGCGTCGGGATAAGTTTGAAATTGTGACTAAGTGGGCGGTGCGTACAGATGATTTACCTCAGGCGCTTCTGGACTACGAGCCTCAGATTGTCCACTTTAGCGGTCATGGTCATGGTGTTAATGGGTTGGCGCTGGAAGGTAATGATAAAAAATTGCAGTTGGTGAGTACAAGTTCTCTGGAAAGATTGTTTAGGTTATTTAAGGGAAAAATTGAATGTGTTTTGTTAAATGCTTGTTATAGCGAAACCCAAGCTGAAGCTATTTATCAATCTGTGGATTGTGTGGTGGGGATGAATCGGGAAATAGGCGATCGCGCTGCGGTAGAATTTGCGATCGGGTTTTATAATGCTTTAGGCGCGGATCGGTCTTATGAAGACGCTTATGAATTTGGTTGTAGCGCCATTGATTTACAGGGAATCCCTGAATATACAACACCAGTCCTCAAAAGTAGAAATAAACCTACTCAGGAACCAACTCCTCCACCCACTTCCCAAAAGCGGATATTTATCAGTTACAAGCGCAATTCAGAACCAGACGTTTCAGTTACGGAGCAAATACTCCAAGCACTTAATCAACAACATCAAGTTTTTATAGGAAAGTATGGTAGGCGTAAAACTCAGTGTCTTTAGACCTGAGATATAAGCGACTCAAGCGAATTTATTCGCTTAAATTTTCAACTAAATTAAATATATTTTTGATATAATTTAGA
>Ga0116231_10004347_pt1 | contig 28753 bp, 18 predicted proteins | sample S1TSphgellanicum_2_FD_89695 | JGI IMG/M metagenome (GOLD analysis project Ga0116231, IMG submission 89695) | Host-associated microbial communities from peat moss isolated from Minnesota, USA - S1T2_Fd - Sphagnum magellanicum MG | ecosystem: Host-associated > Plants > Peat moss > Unclassified...
AAAAGGAAATAAATGTAACTATGTACATTATTGAATTTAAAAAAAAAAAAACTCGAATCATTTCATTTGAACAAAATCTCAATAATATATGAATTTTCAAAGTTTATGTTTTTGTAATGTTTAAAATGAAGTATTTGATAAATAGAATGTAATGTAACATATTATCACAACAAGTGGACTTGATGGTAAGGATGTTTGCCCTCATTCCAAAGATCAAAGGATCAAACCTCGTGGGTGGTGTTGTGTGTGGTCAACAATGGTATGTTGACCGAATATTTTCTTATCGAATTCCTAGGTTAGAGGCCTAGGTTGATTACGTGGCCTACCTACTTAGGCTAGGTTTTTAACCTAGCGTAGGTAATGACACGTGTCAATAAATAATAAGCTTTAAAAATCATGAAATTATCAATAATATTATATATTAAATAATTAAATTTTCATTTATTTCCATACTGATTAGTTAATTAACTAGCAAGTGAATGGTTTGGTAGATTTGTAATTCATTTGAGAGTAACCTTGTTTCATTAGGTACTAATGAAACAAATCATTGTCCGTAGCAATTGATCCTTGTTCACTAGGGGGTTAAACAATTTCACTAGGTAAAATTGTCCAAATTCACTCAAAAATATAGTGAAACCCAAAGTGAACTAGGATGCATTTCCTAATTGTGTTTCATGTTGGTAAGCAAGTTCTCCTTATGACAAAATCATTACAATAAACAAGCCTACTTTAATACATTATTTTTTTTTCAAAACTAACATTGGCCTTAGATTAGTGGACTTTGGACATGTTGTGCATAATGTGGGCAAATGGGAGTGAAAAGTTTAGTCTACATGTCCATAAATCTCCAAATGAAATCCTTGTGCATACCCATAGATCCACAAGCAAGCTTATAATCATCATGGGTTGTTTGGAGATGGTAGAACCATGTCATCTTAAAATGCCTTGCAAAAAGGCATGGGGTCATATTTCTCTTTTGAATTACCTTGATGGCAATGTTGACTTCACTCTGAAAACACCCAATCTCAACAAACATGGTGGCAACACCTGTGCACAGAGAAGAACTCTACAACTATGATTTGTTCCACCCATGTCAAACTCCTTTGCCAATTGCAAAATGGCAAAGTTTTGTTGTTTCAAACACAAAATTAGTATCATCCATTACATCCCTAACATTAATCGCATCAACTGAGAATTTCTAAATTAATGAAAAAATAATGAAGAAATTACTAATGGATTTCAACATCTTTTGTGAGTTCAACATCTCCTCGCTTTTAAACCCCAAACCCGGACCCATTGGTGTGAAAATGCTTGAAGCCACTTCTACTTTGTGAACATGGCTATATGGTTATATATACAAAATATCAAACAATTTTAAATGAGGTTTTCAATAGAGATGTGGAGATCAAACAAATACCATGAGTACTCAAATTCCTTTTCACATTTGCCACAACAAATATTGAAAGATTGTTTGTCTCAAGGATTACACCTTTTAAAAAGATATAGTCCCAAATTTCACAAATCATCTATTCATGCTTGATGTTGTTGCCCCTCCTCCCATACAAATCTTCTCCATGAAAAAGATGAACAACTATGTAGAATGGGGTTTTAAATTTATGCCATTGTAGATAATAGATAAAGTCTAATAGTAATTCAATGAAGAAATGAGGGTCCCAAAGAACTCGTGATCTTAGCAACCTTAATGACCTCGAACATACCCATGGGGAAGAAGACCAATTAGGTCATGTCCTATGAGTTCCAAAAGACAATGTGAGTGCATAATACATGCCATCAAACAACACCCAAGCATTACCCAAGCATTAGTTTGCCCATACATGGTCTTTGGCCATAGTGGTGCCACAACAAGAGGTTAATGTATAAGTGGGTTTTCCTAAGGATGGGCCATTTAAGGTTGTGAGCTTGAAAGTGTTCAAGAACCTCAAGATAACTCAGGAGTACAAAAACCTCCATGCACACATAAATGAATGTTGTTTCATGGGAACATGGGAACATTTCAAAATAAAAGGATCTACCTTCCCCTAGCATGACACCTTAGAGTTTTTCTACTAAGGGAGATCCCTCAAAGTGCATAAAAATAAAAAAATAAATTTGTTTACACAATCCCCCAAATCCACTTTGCCAAATATCTTAAAATTTAATCAAAAAAAATTTATGGGGAAATTTTTGTTTTTTGTTCCATGTAAATTCAACTAATTTTACTAATGTTTTGGAAAAAAAATCCACATTTTCAATATCACAAAATTGAAGAAAAAAACCTTGGGCCAACCTACATTGGTATTTGATTATTTTGTTAGGTTAGTTTTATCACTTTGTCAAGTCCACTTTGTGGACTATTGATGTGAAGGCCATATTATTTCCATGTCCACATTCCCAAATGGGCCATGGTGAACAAATATCTAAATTGGTGGTACTTTCACCTTCTTGAAAAAGGCCCAAGTGAACCAACACCTAATAGTACCTACATTGGTGGTGCACTTTCACCTTTGTCATGTGTTCCTATGTTAGTGCCTATAACTATTATTGTTATCACACATATAACACATAACATAGAAATATCGTGCATGGTACAACACATCCAAACTACCTCCCTATTTAGGGTTAAAGTCCTTCTAAACCAGATAATGTTACAAAACTATTTGATGGAAATCCATCATGGATTAACACTTTGGTTCCAAAGCAAAAGGACCAATAAGTCAAGTGCAAATGTGAACCCCATTGTTATTTGTGTATTTGTAATCCTTCAAATGCCTAGCCAAATGTGAATCACCATGGAAGAATACCTTAGATTAGTTCCACTATTTGACCCTAGGATCCTAAGTTTATTGGACGCAACAAAGGCAAAACCATTTGCCAACTAACACTTCCTCCATTAATGGCATGAAACATTACATGTGCCAACCTTGGGAACATTGATCACAAATCAACATAGTGGCGGCTCTTGAAAATCACCCACATGACATACATCATAGGTCAACAAGAACCATGGTTAAGGATGGATCAATTTGGCCATCCACATTGGGAAAATGACATGGTGCACAATTCCACACATAGTCCTTCCATGTTTGACCATCTTGACCTTCCAACAACAACAATCTTAAAGGTAAAACCTTTTGCACATGTAAAATAACATGTCCTACAATTAAATTCAATGTAATCGATGTTGTTAATTACAAATAAATATATAATTTCCTTGTCCAAACCTCTGGACTCGAGGTTGATAACCACTTCCATGGATAGTGGTATAATGTAATGTATCTCGATGTTGGGCAATTGCCAAATTTTTCGTAGCCATAGGCATCACACATTGGAATAAATATAGCCATTGTTCACATGCTTGAAACCACACTAAAGGATCATCCAAACTCACCACTACCATAACATCACATCGAATGGAAGTTGGTAGCTCAGGATGACAACTAAATAACAAAAAATATGGTGAAAATGATGCAAGGGAAGCTTGTTGATTAAACCTATATCCCATGGTTAACCATAATAAATGTAGGTCCCAATCCTTAATATGACATTTTTGGAAACCATATTTACGTTTTCTTTGCTTCATTGTTTATAACATGCATTTCGCTAACCTATCTACCTCATGATGGTCTCGTGAAGTAATATAATGATCAATCAATGCCTTTTCACACAACTCTTTAAAATCCCCACAGAATTTCATACCTTGGTCAATAAGAACTTCGGCTATAGCACCAAACCTATTGAACTCTTTATCCAAAAATGCATATGCAGCTCCCTCATTGCTATGATATGGCAATAACACCAATTCCAACCGCTTGGAAAAATGTTCTATCATAACCAAAACATATCAATTTTGTTGAGGTGTCAAATTCAATGGGCCGATAAAATCCAAACTCCATTGATAACCTAGCCCCATAATCAACAAAAGGCTATAATTAATGTGTAGGTGCATTAAATGATGCACGAACTTGGTCACACACCATACATCGAAAAACAAATTGTTAAACTTGCAGTTGCATCCTTCACCACCAATATTGTGTCTAAAACAAACTATGTGTGCATCAAATCCCAAAATGACCCAACTTTTCATTGAACATGCCATACAAGGCCCTCACATTGTTTTGGGTGAAATATTACACGTACTCATCCATCTATCCACACTCACAGTAAGGAATTGCTTTCCCATTTGAATTGTTTGGCCTTGTGCACAACTTGGTTTCAATCCTTAAGTGTGTCAATCTAATTGAAACTTCAACTCCTTATAGATATTCAATAATAGGTGCATTCTCATGGATTTTTAGGGCACCATTGCCTTCAAACTCAATATCCTGATCATCATGGGAATCACCATTATCCCCATTAGTTTAAGGTACATCCCCAAAACACCCCAATAAAGTACAAATATATGTTGTGAACAACATGCCATCCTGGTATTATCTCCAAATCCACATCACCATGCTAACAAGCCCCAATGGTATCTTTTTTGTTGGAATTTGGGTTTCGATTCAATCCATCAACATTTGGGTTAACCTTACCAACCTTATGAACAATGTGAAAATCATATTCCTACAGGACAAATGCCCAATGCACCAACTTTCATGTGAATCAATTTGATTCCATCAGGAATTTCAGAAGCTGGTGGTTTGTAACCAAAGTGAATGGGCTATCATAAAAATAACATTAGAATGAATAAACTACCCAAACAACTACAAGGCACTCCTTCTCATACGAAATGTACTTGGCTGTCATTATATTGTTGAATCAATTAGCATATGCCGCCACAAACTCCCAACCATCATCGTCAAATTGGGTAAGCACAGCTCCCAACCCTAAAATACTCCAATTAGTGTGTAATTGGAATAATCATCTTCAAATGGGTCACCTCAAAATGGGGGCTTATGAAAGTCTGGCTTTCAATTCTTGAAAGGCTTACTTTTATGGCTCATCCTAAATGAACATTTGGTCAATCTGTGTTAATCGGGTTAAAGGTTTGGCTATGCTACTAAAGCCTTTCACAAACCTCCAATAGTAATTACATGAGCCTAGAATAATATGTAACAAACTAACATTTGTTAGTTGGGGAATTTATGAAATGGCCTCAACCTTGGCCTTCTAAACCCCTAATCCACCTAGATAAATCATGTGACCCAAACACTCCACCTAAATATGAAAGAACCTGCACTTGCCTTGATAAAGCTTAAGGTTATGTTTTTAAAGTCTTCCAAACACCTCCTATAAATGGTGCATACGATTTCTTGGAGTCATGTTTAAAACAATGATGTTATCAATGTAGCATTTGGCAAACCCAAGACCCATGAACATTCAATCCATGACCCTTTGAAATTTTGCAAAGGCATTCTTCAAACCGAATGGCAAAAACTTCCATTGGTAGAAATAATCGTTCCCATAAGGATCAATTCACTAAATGTTGTCTCAATTTTATCACCCTCCTTCAATGGCAATTGATGGTAGTTAAGCCTTAAGTCCAAGGTATTAAAAACCTTGGCTTGAGCAAATGCATCAAAGATTTCTTCCGGTAGGGGCACAACATATTTGTCTGGATGAGTCTGTTTATTCACCAAACTATAATCCCCACACATGCAACGTTTATTCCAATCACCAAAAATGTCCTTCTTGCCTAACATTATTGTTGCCAAAGCATATTTACCCCTAAACCAACATTTAATTACAACTTTGTTGTTTGAGCTTGAACCAAAGCTCTCTCCACCTCACTAAACCTATAAGGTCACCTAAAGATTGGATTATCATCCTCCAATATGGTTTAGACCTCTTGTCCTTTTAACTGACCCAATTCCTTCAAATTGAAATAAAAACATCGAATGAAATATCTTAATAATTGTCATGTTCCATGCACCTCACCTCTTGTAACTGTTGGGCCAATTCTTAGGTCCCATGTTTCTGCAATCATTTATACCTTGGGTTGAGATGATGGAACGTTCCCAACACCTACGGTTAAAGGCATGGCCTATGATTGCTATGCAAAATGCAAGGAGGTGCCACCATCTCTTAGTGACCCCCACATTATCAATTTCTTGTTCCACACCCATAAATCTCCCTTGGCATCCCTATTCCCACAATTGCCAAAGATGTATTTGTCATGTTGTAACATCACACCCCGCCTTACACTGACATAACTAACCCAACAAGAGGTGCAACAAATAAAAAATGGGGTGGAATGGGTGGGTGTAAATGGGCAAAATGTATTTGTTTTACTAAGACCAAAGTGAAAATCCATGTGAGGTAATTGAAATCCATAACTTACCCCAAAATCCACCTATGGGTTCCTTTGGAAATGCCTTGCACAACTATGGTGCTAGTGTGGAACCCCATGGCTTGTTCCTTTTCATCTATAGTGGGTTCTTCAAAATTGGATGAATGGGAATCCCAAATCATCCTTAAGCCCCCATTCTAAATGCATGAGAATGTGAAAAATTCAATAATGTTAGTAAGGCTACCTGTGGAAGGCCAATCCTATTGACCATAACTAAAGGTGGTTGGTCATCATGACAAACTGTGAAAGAATGGCATTTGGGATCTCAGATGTCATCCACCAAGCATGTAGGTGACCTAAAAATGAATTGGTATGCTCGTTGGATCACCTTTGGTGGTGTTATGTTAGTCTAAATCCATCAAAATTGATGAGTTCGTGAACCAATTGAAGTAGCATCCACCTCCATTGGCTTGTTGATCCAAGCCCTAATCTATTACTAACTAGCCAAAACAATTGGCTAAGAATCCCCCTATGGTGGGACATTTTTCGAAAAAATATACACATGGGTGCATTTGTGTATGTTGCAAATATTGCAAAACACAAATCAATTCCCAAAATAAACCTAAGCTAGGATTTGAAAGTCCTTGGTCCATACCCGCCTATGAAAGACTTTGGCACGACCATCTTGAAATGACCAACTCAATTGGCCCAACCTTGATCAAATTTGGCACCCCCAGCAAGGTGATGTTGCCTGATAGGGAACGTTGATAACCTTTTATAGTTGATGTTGATAAAAAGTTGGAATACCTTTGTTGCAATGTCATGACATGTCGCATGGAGGTTTGTTTAGCTTGTGGATCCTTTTCCACATTATGGTATCTTTGAACCAAAATGTCATATTATATAACTATAATTAATTTAAAATTAATGCCTCCAAACAACTCAAGTAGATATATCCCATCCTTGGGAATATCCCATTGAATATTTTGGTATACAATGGGTTCAACCTAAAGGTCCATTACCAACGTTCACAAGTGATTGTGGGCTTGGTGATGACAGAGTGTGTCAAGTTTAATGAATATAATGATTGGCTGATGTTTGGAATTCAATCAATGTACCTCATTGTGGCTTGGGATCCAATGGAGATGTTGGAATGATTGGCATCCCCTCTGGCCCTAACATCGTCAATTCACCATTTGAAGGTGCATCCTAGTCATGGATGTTGCCATCGATAGTAACTTTCCCAACATCAATGGTCGAGCACCAACAACACCCTATCAAGTTGATACTGATGAGCTGATGCCCCTTTTAACTGAAAAGCTCCTTCCTCATTATGCAAAAACATAACACTAGGAATAACATTGACCCAATCAATGGCTAGTCGCATTAGAAGGTCATGAAGTTTGGCCACATGCACCTGCCAAGATTTAGGTTGAACCTTGGAAACCTCCATGGTGCAATTAACCTCATAAACTAGATGGGGAACTATAGGAGGTACAAAAACATCCTCCAACCTAAACATCAAATTTCAGGTCCCGCCATTTTCACATAATGTGGCCATGCCAAGCAAAACACAACTATTGGTTGAATACCTAAAATGGCCATTGTCTCAATAAAAAACAATTGTGCTTGACACAATGCTTCAGCTACCCCCGTTAAACTTGTGGGTGCCTTGGGCTTAGAAATAGAACTAGGTGCCTTTCTTGGTACCCCATCAAAAGTTAACACCCCCATTAGATTGGGAATGGTGTTTGTGAACCTAAATGACTTTGGGAGCCACACCTAACACTAAGCTTCATCACGTTGAGGATCTAATATCTCATCAACACCTTATGGTTCTGGCACACAACCATTAACCCTTATCATTAATGGAACTGTGGAAATCATGTTATGATTTCCATCATATGTTGCCCATAACCCATGATCTTCTAACATATGTGGCATACTTTCATTTAGTGCCACCGGTTTTGAAAAATTAACTACACAAAATAATCATGGATTAACATCTAAACCATATGATTGGACATTTTTTCAATCCTTGGCCTTCCTTGACCTAAATGCAGTAGATTTCACTTGGGCCACCATGCTTGTGATTAGGCCTCCAACCATGCAAACCTAGCCTCCATGGTGTTGGGTTAGCCTTGAACTAACTTGGTGGTCGACCTTTTATTGGCCACACCTTTCCCATTTTACATTAGTAGAAATTAGCCAAAATGTAATCACTCTATTTGCGACTACATGTGACTATTAGTTATTTGCAACTACATCTAGAAATTTTTACAATTATTTCTTGTGTTGGTCATATTTGTGACTACAATACAACTAGTTTGCGACTATTTTGATGTTCATCTTTACATGTGAATAACAATTTATGTCCCATTAATTACAAACATGACCAATTTAGTTGTAACCCTATGAATATACAAAGGTGTATTTTATAAATTCTAAGCAATATAGTTGGATGTATTAAGATTTATAAATGTATATTTCGAATGCATATGAACAACCATATTGCATGTGTATTCAAGTATTATTATTAGCATAAATGGCCTCGATATTATAGTTACATTAATTAATGTATATTTTGAATATATTAAAATTTTATGTAAGATATTTACCAAATATATGGTGCCCATATTACAAGTTTGTCCACACCATCTTATTATACTTCTTAAAATTATTACAAATGACATTTATTATTATTATTATTATTATATGTATTTATATTAATTACATGTAATAAAAAATGAAATTTCAAAATTATCTTTGATCAATTTTTTAAATAATAAATTTTTACTACATAATGATCATAATGATGATGATATTAGAATAATAGCAAAAGTAATTACATAATTACTGAATAACTACTAAAAATCTAATATATCATATTATCAAATGACTAATGTACTTATTAAGAATTAATTTTTTATTTATTCAAAACCAAAAAAATTATTATAATAAATCATAATATCTCTAACAAGTGACATAATCATATATAATAATAATAATAATAAAATAACTAACCTAGGCTAGCTACAAATTACATTATTATTATTATAAATAATCAATTATGAAATATTACTATATAATAATAATTATCAAGAAATATTAATATCTAGTTTTAAGTTTTTATATTTCAAATTTATAATTAATATTTATTAACTATGAATTAATAAATGATTATAATAAATTACTGATATTATTATTATTATTATATTTTATAATAATTAATGATTTTTAAAAAAGGAAACATACATTTATTAAAAATATAAAATATTTATTGTAATAGTTCATAAATAGTTATAATGAGTGAATTAATAATATGAATAAAAATAAAATAGTTAACCTTGGCTATTAACTAGCTACAATAATAATTGAGTTAATGTTATTTTTACTATTAAATATTTAAATTTAAATTTATTATTAACTATAAAAATGAAAATAATTGTGGGAATAATTATAATAAAATATTTAGCCTTGCCTAGGTTTTAATCATATTATTAAATTAAAAACAGTAGTACTCAAATTTTATAATTAATAGTTAATAATTAATAATTACTGATTATTTCAGTTATTATATTAATTTATTTTCTTAAAATAATATTTAATTAGTTATTAATAATTAGCTAATTATTAGTTAATTAAATTGGTTGATAGATCATTAAAGTTAATATATAATTAAAATTTATTATTATTATTATTATTATTGATCTAAATAATATATTAAATAATATTCAATGAAAATTAATAATATAATTAATTGAATAATCATAATATATTGATGATAATTACTATAAATAATTAGTTAATTTCTAGTTTAGTTGTTAGTTAATAAATTGGCAAGTTTATTAATTAATTTGTCTATATTTTATCCATCCAGTAATTAGTAATTCTATTAATTAATTAGTTGATTAATTAGTGTATTAGTTAATTAATTAATTAACTAATTAGTTGTCACTTACCTATTTAATTATATTCTTTTCAAGATGAAAATGAAAGCTAAAACATATGGGATAAACTTTTTAGTTGTAAGTATTTTGTAAATAAACATTTTTAGTCACAAATGACGTACAATTTAAAAAAATTATCCCATATGTTTTGGTTTTCATTCTCATTGAAAAGTATATAAACAATGTGTTTTGTCTTACAATTTCATATTTAAAAACATGGGCACATGGGATGAATCAATAAAAACAACTTAACTCGAAATTAAATAAAAATATTCATGTACTTACACCTAACTACTTACTTCCTTAACTTACTTACCTAGGTAGGTATTTGGCCTAGTTAAGTAAATAGATACTATCTAGAAAGGTGTTTAACTTAAATGGGTAGGTAGGTATATACGTAGGTAGGTACCTAGTTCAACCTACATACTTAAATATTGATTTAAATTTAATTAGGACAAATTCAATTAATATGCCACCTCGTAAATTTCTATTGCACAACGTGTCACAATCTAAACCATCCAAACATTAAAATAAATGTTTTAGATTATTTCAATCATAAAAAAATATTTTTAATTACTAAAAGTTGGGGCACATGGCAACACATAACTTATTCTCATTGTTCACCAAAAAAGTCACATCCTAGTTGCAAGCGGTAATACATATATGACCAATCAAATGATGAAAGTGTATTTTGTTCATTTTCTACTAGTGTTAGCCCTTCCCAAAAGTTTCGCCCTTATTAACATTAGTGTTTTATGATTGGCCCTACCTTAACTATGGGTGAAATGTTAAACAATGATTGGCATCATGCCCATATGCATTACAATGGGTATATCCTTGATTGCCATTAAGGTTGGAAGTTGTGGCATGTGGTGGATTGGGACAATCTTTCTTTTTATGAAGCCCATCACATTTGTTTTTTCCATGTTGTTTCGTTGAATAGGATGTGAAACCACCACTTGAATCGAGTTTGGGCCCTTTGGCCTTTGGTGGTGTAACTTTGGTTAGATGATCGTGTAATTGTTGACCTGATGGTGCTAGCGAATTCTTGGGTTTTTAATATATTAAACTCAAGGGTGATGATTCATTCTTCCACCATGTTCATTTCAATTTTTGCTAACAATTGAAACACATTAGCCAAAGTGGGTTGGGCAAGTTGCAATAAAATGGCATTTCATACTTGACACCTAAGCTTTTCATCTAGGATCCCATACTAAAACTAAACTACTTGGGCTTCTATGACACCTTATGTCACCATTATCAACTTACGCATCCATGCATAGGCCTTTCGTATACTCTCATAAGGCTTATGTTGGAAATCTTAGAAACTCCACAACTTTTCTGCCTTAACCCCTTGGTAATTCTATTGCAATTCATGGAAAAATTCCACAACAAAATTAAATGTGGGCAATGGACCCCCTGTACTAGTGGATGCCTTCGCACGACCACCTTTGGTAATTCCACGACTTCTAGTGGTTCCAACACTTTTGGTGGTTCCATTACCATTGGTGCTTCCGCTTCCATTTGTTGAACTAATGTTAAGAATTACCATTGCACCATTTGGGGCCACAATTCCCCTAGTGATAAAAACATAATTGGAACATTAATATAATCACCATTCCTCAATTTGAATTTCATGGGCATGCCTGAATTCATGATAATCATCCATAGATAGCTTTTCCAAATGTTGAAACAAACTTTTCCATGCCATGAAGGGTGTGAACAATTAAAGATTTGCTACATATCACACCATCTATCAAACTCTTGGATGAAATCATCTACCTCAATATTGGTGTCAATTGCCCCTAAATATCAACAAGCCCTTTGGTGGCTCCATACATGTCATCCATGTCCCACAAATGTGGTGTGGTAGTCAAACTTGGTGGTAAACCTAAGTTTGAATTTTAAAAATCTACCCCAAATGTCGGTGAAGGTGATGTGAGTGGTCTGAATCACACCCCAAGCCTAGTGAAACCACTAATAATAATATCCCTATCCTTGAATTTTATGTCACCTTTGTGATGAACCCTAAACCCTAATTTGGATATCCTCCCTAAGATCCAATCACAAAATAATGATACACCTATGATGGCTCAAACTAAATTTACAAGGATGTTGAACTTGTGTAACTTAACTAAACCCCAAAACATAAACCTCATAACATGAACCCAGGGATGTTGCACCTATATGGCTAACAAAAACATGTCACAAGGCCAATAAAATTAGAGCACATTGTGAACACAACAAGGTGATGTATTGGTCATCAACCCATTTTCATCACAACAATAAACAATGGGACATCATGGTGATCAAATCTAGACATGTCCGCAATTGCACCTTCCAATACAACTTAAACCTCAATTAACAATTAACATGTTTGGGTAAATTTGGAATCAAATAAGACCTATTTAGTGATCAAGGTTGGGTGGTGGCCTTGTCCCATGCATGACCATTAACCACACCAACCATAACTTTCAGGTCTATTGCGACATTAATGACACATGTGGGAAGACACATAGCTTTTCATTTGGAATTTCACATTTAATAGTAAGCATGATTACCAAAAGGCCAACCTAAGAACACGTGCTCACCTTTAGGTCATAGTTGAATGACACACACCTTGATTATCCCCTACCCCCTTGAAAACACATGACAACATGATTAACATGTTAATAGGTAAAAGGCATAACTTAACAAACACAAATGGAGATTCACAAATCATGCAACATAAATATCCACATTTGTGATTCCTACATAGGAATCATGACATGTATTCAAATCCTCTGCATTTGTTGATGGTGTGACACTCCACCCAGGTGTAGTTGAATAACACACACCTTGATTATCCCCTACCCCTTGAAAGCACATGACAACTTGACCAACATGTTAATAGACAAAAGACATAACGTAACAAACACAAGTGGAGATGCACAAATCATGTAACACAAATATATACTTTTGTGATTCTTGCATAGGAATCATGACAACTATTCAAATCTTTTGATCCTTGGAATCAAATTCCATCATGATATTCCTAGGCTTCCATCCTCATTGATGGTGTGACACTCCACCTATAAAGTCTAGAAAATAAAACTTACTCGCATAATGTTAGACCACCAAATGTCTGGTACGAATAAAGTTGGCCACAAATCACCTTACGCCTAAAATGAACCTCCAAAACTTCCTATTTCCAAATGGTTAGAAAAATCTCATGATGGAAGTGTTATTTACAAGGAACTCATTAATGTAAAAAGCTTCAAATTCCACCTTCATATATGTGAAAATTGAATTCCCAAAGATTGAATGGCAAATAATTCCACAAATGTCAAATCAACCTATGGCCTCCAAAACCTTTTGTTTCCAAAACTTTTGCAACTTCACATGCATGTAGTTGTCTTCTCCAAAAATTCTATAGTGATGACAATTTGTGCATTTGATTTCGTATGCAGAAAATAAAAATTTCCAAAGATATTCAAAATGAAAATTGAAATTGAAAAATGAAAATGAATGAAAAATGAATTTTTTGTCTAGTGTTAGGGGTCAAATTGTTTGGTATATGCTCGTAGGTGGGTTGTTTGCTAATTATCCTACCCACACTATCATTAATGCCTACTTGCCCATTAGCTACCTATGATTAAATGGATGAAAGTTTCTTTTCATCTAAAATTTGGATGAAATATTTCAAATGGATCAAAAAATCAAAATGATGGTAGGTTTCGATTAGTGTTGAAGTTGCGCCCTAAGTTCGAAAAATTAGAAAAAAATGAAAAAAATGAAACTTGGATTGGAACCACCTTGAACCCTTTTATCTTTGGTTAACCAAGGCATGTGAGCTTTCGCTCATGCCCAAACCTTGAGGGGGTGATGGAAAGAGCTTAACTCCAAAATATTTAAATATGACTCACCTGCAACGAATGGGAATTCAAGCCCAAAACATAGAAGTAATAAAAAACCATGAATCAAACAAAATTACAAAACATAAAACAAACTTGCAAACATGAAAACACTATGCCTTGGAATGTAAAATCACCAAAAGTGATTTGAGATCACACAACTAAGGATTATATCCCATGACAAAATATCTTGAACCTTGTTCACACCTGAACTGGTTCAAAATAAAACTAATCAATTTAACTAACCAAATTTATCTCTAATTAAGTGCGACTTAATTGAGTAGCTAAACTAACACACTTGGCACCTTCTTGAGTAAAAGCATCCCCATAGGTGTTAATTAGTATGTGATCGTACACAATAAAATTGATTGAAGAAAAGTCAAAACATGTCAATTTGGGTTATGAAAATGGTTTTGGTTCGACAAAATTGCATAGTTTATGATGGTTGGTAAAAGGCATAGAAAAGAGTGTATGAAATATGATTTGATTGTTATTCAATGTTTCTGATTGGCCCATCATAACGATTGGTCCAAGTGGTTTGCTATTAGAAATCCCCTACCTATTTATCATCCTAGTTTCATTTTATGGGTGGAGTTGCAAAAATATATATAATTGAACTTAGACGTGAAAAAACATTTTTGCAAGGTCACATAATTTCAACATTGTTGGAGATGTTCACAACAACATCACTAAATTACCAATCCCACTTTAACTTATGGATGCCCAAATGAGTTTCAAATTGCATGTCAACTTTAGAGTTTCTAGGTTACCCATTTTTATTTTTATTTTTTTTGGATTTTTTTTTTCCTAATAAACTTTTGGCCCCAAATAATCAGATTGCTTTTCATTACTTTTCCACATGCTGCCTAGCTTTTGACAATGAAAAAATAGGAAGAGGAAAGGAAGGAAGGGTGTTAAGCTTATGAAAAAAAATGATGAGTAATCTAATATTTTGGGGCAAATGTTTTGGTAGACCTAAAAAGAATTTGAACATTGGGCAAACCAAAACTCTTAATTATGTGGGCAACTTGAAATTCAACATGATTAAATAACCAAATAACAATGTAAACTTCATAATTTGGTAAAGTGTAATTAGGAAAAAAATTAAATGAACTTGACAAAATATTTAAGACCAAATTTATTCAATAATAAATACATGCAGAGGTTTTAGGTTTTAGGGTTTTAATGTTGTTAGGGCATATTTGACACTTAAAATCAACAGTTTAATTAAGATTTTAAAATCCTTGGACCATGTAATTTAAAAATTTCAACCCATGAAACTACCTACCACCTCAAATTGAAATACCCCATCATATGGAAATATAAGTTTAAGCAATGGTCACCCAATCAAAAGCTTAATACTACCCCTTTAGAGATCTCTATTCTAATATTTCAACAAATTAAAATAATTTGATAATTTCACCCTTGTTCCCCAGCTATCATGCCTTAACGTCATGGTTTTCCCAATTTAAGAACCAGATAGCAAACAAATTTTTTAAATAAAAATTATGTTATTATTGGCCATTGGCATTCCTTCTCATTTTTGTATAGTAATGTTTGATTTTATGTAATCAAATTTGGCATATTTGCATCATTTAACCTAAACTCACTATTCCATATTGGAATTGGTGTTGTTGTGGGTATTATATCATTTTGTTGATTATAAAGATAAAAGAAAATGTTAGAAAAATCTTACCTTGGGGTTAATTTACACAAGGTAACTTTAGTTTTGAAAAAAAAAAAAAAACCTTACAAAAAAACAAAAAAACATGAAATTATAATTGTGCCAAATAACTGCTATTTTTTTGGCTAATCTTTTGACATTGTTGTTAGATGTCCCCAAAAAGACAAATTCTTTTCACCATTTGGGATTAATGTCTTTTATTGTAATTCCTATCCATTGTTATAAGTATTGTTTAATAACCAATTGCAAAGAATTTTTTTTTCAAAATTACAATCTTTTAAAATAAAATACTTTTACTTGCACAAATGAAATGTTAAAAAAATATGTGCACAAGGTGTTTGTTCCCTTAAAACACATTAATTTTTATATTCTAAAAATCCATGTACATTTCCTTTTCCCAACTTTATTCTTAAGCTTCAAGAAACAATGAAAAAACAACAAAATTCCCATTGCCCAAAAGTCACAACGACATCTCATCTCCTCCTTCAAAAAATCAACTAATTCATCCAAATGTCCTTTGACACAAGTCTTTAGTTACTGATAAACCATTTGTCAATCACCTTATCATCAAGGACTAAGTACCTTAAATGTTTTTACCCTTAATAAACATGAGATTATAACTTTACACCTATCATTAATAACTAATGAATGATTAAAAGTTCTATTGATTAACTAGGTCGGGGTACTTATCCATTAACAATGCTTAAAGATATAATCAACATTGAAAAAAAATAGTATTCAAATCTTGAAACCTTGTCACGTCCTTCAAAATTTTGTGCCTTCTAGTCATATTCAATGTTGTGTGCAAACAAACTGAAAATCCAAATTATAATAATGAACCCTTAAAAAGGTGGACCATTCAAAGTAGATGATGGATGCACTTGGGTAGATGCAAGCTACAGTGATTCACTTTTGTGACAAAACAATGTTTTTTCTCTAGGTACCTTTTATTCAAATGCATATGATGATTAATATATTTTAAAGTCTACTAATAGGGAAGTAACAACTACATTATGAAAATAACTTCTGGTTATTTATTGATAAAAAAATTATTTGTTAGTAATAATGGACTTTTGAAATCAAAAAATATGGATTCGTCGTCTAACTAGAACATCACAAAATGGAAAATTTTATATCGATTCGTCGTTCAATAATTAAAAACTTTTGAATGGATAAAATTTGACCATATTTTCATAAGTCCATATGAGTTGCAATTTTTGTTTGTTATTCAATTTTTTGTTTCAGAAGCATATTTTTTTGAAAGTTTTACATGGGGCATTATTCATATGGACTTTGTGGGTTTTCTTTTAGGATTTCCAAATTTAAAAATGACATCAACTACATTAAATACAAGTTTTCACATAGATTCGGGAAAGTTTGTAGGTGATTGAACATGTATTATTCAAAGATTATAAAATAATAACATTAAAAAAAAAAAAACCATGTCCATTTCAATCATTAAAAAAAATCTTGTATGGACTTATAGGGAGTGTAATTTTTGCCAATATTGAGCTATTTTACTTTGCATTCATCCACTTTCCCAAAATATCCAAATCAAAAAAATTGTAATTAGGCATCAAAACATTTGTTTAATTTAAAGAATGTTAATTTTTTAATATATGATTGAAAATGATGACTTTCAACTGATCATCAAATTCCAATGTCTATTTATAATGGAATTATATGCCATGTCATAAGTTGGTGAAACTTATTAATTATTATTCAATATTGGAACTTTGTATTGATATAACATAAATAAAAGTAAAAACACTAATAGTTATGATTCAATCAAAGATAATATTATTATTTTTAAAAAAATCATACACAATTACACAATACACATGTAAAAAAGAAAAAGGTTTCATTGTGCATGCATAAATTAATATGTTTCCAATGATAAAATAAACAAAACATAGTTTGGACACATGAAATGAAAAGATTAAACAATTTTGAATTTGTTATAACAATGTTCATTTTCAATATAATATTAATTCCATTCACTTGCACAACATAATTATAAATCATATCGTGTTTTCATTCATTGTGGATGAATGAAATCAACTATTTGATCATTGATATGTACCATACATCAATAAGTTGTCTCCTTTAAAAAATGTGCTTGGTGTGATAATGTATTTGGAATTGAACATTAATTATAAAACATTTTGATTATCCTCAAAGATCATTATGAATGTTCCAACACAAATTATTTCTTTGAACAAATGCAATAATTGTATACTTCATTTCATTAATGGAATTAATAACACATTGTTGATTACAATTTAGCTATGTGATTAGGTCACCATTAAAGAAAGCAAGACTTTCATTTTTTTGTTTTTAATCATCAATATTTGTAACATGATTAACATCAACATATAAATGTTTTGCATATTAATTGTATAGAAATATAACTTGAAATGAATTATACATTTCAAGTATTTCATAATGTGTTTAATTACATGGTAATGAAACCACCTAAAGGAGGATGAATCTTTTTCCACAATCCCATCAACAAAAGCAATGTCAAATATTAACCTTAACATCATAAACATTACATTTTTAACAATATCAAAATATGGAAACTCAGGATGTTTGTTGTATTTTAAATTATATGTTTGTTATTATACATTAACATTCATCAATATAAAAATAACATTCACATTGTAGAATCCAAAAAATAAAAATTATGAAAAGTGCATTGCATTAGGTCTACAATTGTTAAAAATGATGCATTTCATTTTTATGTTAATTATCATGCTAAATCATAACAAATGTGCTAATTCATCCAATCACCAATGATGATGGCCAAATACTACAAAAATTTTAAAATAATTACCATTTATTTCATCCAAAAAAAATTTATTATTATTTATTAACAAGATTAAAATTTTATTACCAAAGGTAATTATAATTCAATCTTGGGGAAAAAATAAATTTAAAATATAAAAATCTTGAGTATCAAAATGTGGGGATTTGAATTTTCATCACCATTTCAACAATCAAGACTTAATTTTCAATTTTATTTATAATTTTTTTACAACTAATGAAACAAGGTTAATTAAAATGTTCATAATGATTAGGACTAGGTCCGCCTTGTCATTTTCCATTTTATATTTCCATTGTTAAAATACACACATGTTCATCATTTTAATGTACAGAAATGTTTTTACAACAATCACATAACTTGAAATGCAATGAATAATAAATGGTCAATATCAAGCCAATCGTTTTAAACAACCAAGAAATGTAATTTTGTAATTTCTTATCATTTTGATCATGATAAAATAAAATTTCTTGATTTGTGAAGTAGTTATGAAAGGCAAATCCTTGAGGAAAATAACATTTAACTTTTGTAACCATAATGTCAATTAAAAAAAAAAAACAGCCTTGTAAACTTATTGGTTGACTTGTCTACATGTATTTGGTATTTCCTTGAAATACATCATTTGCAACTTTTTTTTCCTTTTGATGCTGTGTTGATATTTTAAAATTCACACAAACATGAATAAATTTAACAATGTGTAAATTTCAATGAAACATTTGTGTACCAACCTTTTTATGATAGAATTGTGACAATGGGTAAAAACAAAATAACATTATTAGAACTACTCATATTTATAACTTTAATTTATGCTTATAATTTAGTTGTAAATGAATCCAGCAACTAATTTTTTCATTAGTTGTATAAATTTAATCACACCAACCATGTAATTACAAATGTGATATAAATGTGATGATAAAACGACTTTTAAAACAAAGTTGTAATGATAAAATTTATCCTATATCTTTTGCCCTCCATTTCAATCTTGTAAACTACATATAATTAAATGTGCATAATAAACTTTATGATCCCAAATTAAAGCTCTTGCTGAAAAAAACTACCTACCTTCCCACTTAAACATTATTTACATATATATTTACTATAGGTGTATTTTATTAACTATCTGTTTGCTTAATTAACATACATACATACTTATATACCTAGATATTTACCTTCCTATTTAATCTTACCCACCTAATCTATTAACAATCCTTTTTAACCTTTCACCTTAATTAACATATACAAATATACATGAAATTAATTTAATTAACTTAAGGTATTACCTACCTAGTTTAACCTATGTATTATCTATCAATTTCTACATAATTTAACCTATTATTGATTAACTTTATTTACTACCTGCTATTTAACCTATTTTACTAATTAAAGTAGGTCCACATTGCACCTCAGTTAGGTCCACATGGCATTTATTCTTCAAATGTATAATGAGATTTAAATTAAACGTTGGTTGTTGAACGTTGACAACATTAGCTAATCAAAATTTTGGTTACATCTTCAATAAAAATTGGTTAAGTATTAACAAAAAAATTGGTAAAACAAAATTTTATCTAAACCAATATTTTGTCGAATTTTATTTTAATCATTGTTTTGTTAAATATGGTCAAACTACATTTTTATTTTCAAATGGCAAAACTTGGTAATTCAAAAAATTTGCGAAAATTTGATAAAACATTGGTTAAACTAATACAAAGGAAAAACTTATAATACAGTAGTAATAATCTTAATATACTCTTAATGCAATTTCACAATTACAATATATATTTCATCATTTTAATGGTCAATTATATAACTGTTTTCAATTCATAAATATACTATCAATATATCTAAAATATATCTTCAATACTCCACAAAAGATGCACTACAAATACATTTCTAAGATTGTATTTCCATTTCTATTGTACTAATTTTATTTGCAGCAAATAAAACAATTTGTAACGAAAAATTTATACAACAAACAATGAATTTCATGAATACAAATTACACAAGTGATATATAAGAAATATGGTGGCATGCAATGTTGGAACTTTCTTAATGAGAGTTTGTCAACAAACATTTCTGTAACATAAAAGGATGTTCATACGTTTTGGCTGCTGCAAAGACAATAGTGTACAAATTTCATCAATAGATTTGTAAATAATCTTTCATTACTTGTTGTCCTCTACCTTGAAATAACACAGCAATGGAACTGCAAAAGTAAACACATCAACATAGAGGACAGCCATTTGATGTTGCACTCTTGTATAAGAACCATGCTGCACAATCCACCTTGCATAGCTCCTTAGATAGAGAGCATTTCATTTCAGACCCAACAGATAAAATCTCTCTCAATGGGGGAAAAACACAAACATTTCAGACATGCTTTGTGTACTGATCTACATGTCTCACTGCACTTAGCTGAGAAAATTTGAGCTGTTGCAGATGCTATGAAGATACCAGTGCAAGAAAACTCACAAAAACCCACTTTAAATCTAACATAGTTTGCACTATTTTTGTGGGTTTTGTAGAAGCAGCTAAGGAGTCGTTGCAACTTACAAGGCCATTGGATGTTGTGGGAAGAAATGACCTGTACATTCTTCATTTACCAGATGCCACACAATCCATATATAGAATTTCGTAGATGGAAAGCACTTTTTCATACCCAAAATTTTCACTAAAAGATTTCTAAACGAAATTTCAATGGACACATACATTGCACTGATTTATGTGGGCACTACAACTAGCTAAGAAGGAGCCATTGCAGAGGACATTAAAGACACCAGCAGCAAAGTAGTTCTTGCAGATCACAAGACTGTTGGTAGTTTAAAGAAAAAAAGGGTGTGCACAAGTCTCATTTCTCCAAACTGAGAAATCAGAAATTCAGAGACCAAGAGAGACTGGAAGAATTGTTATAGCACCATCTCATACAAACCTAGCACCAAAAACTGTCCAGTTTGTAATCAGTATTATGGTGCAAAACACAAATAAATCCAACACAACAAGAAACTTGGAAGGAAGATGGACAAAAAAATTTGCTCTAGGTGCATAACACTTACAAGAACTAAAGGACACTACTGGATTGTTGGAAGAATTGGAGAGCACTGCACGGCTGTTATGATGTATAAGGAAACATTTGCCCTCCAAGAGTCGAACAAAGAGATGTATTTTGCCACATAACCTCGTGCCATTGGAGGGGCATAGACTTCAACTATTGCAACCGCGTATAAGCACCATGCACTTAGATTTTGCAAAGCTGCCTTTTGAAGGATGCGTCTACATGCAGTCTGTGAAGCCAGCGCATCTCCAAAACGCTACACAAGACGGGTGGGAAAGCTCTCCATGCTGGAGATCAATCAGAGAACTAAAGAAACAGATTCTCGAAGAAATATAGAAACACAGAAAAAGACAACGACAGAGATAAAGAGACAGACATTACCAGAATGAAGAGAACAACAATTTCAGATCTTGTTGCAGAATAGAAGACACATCTGCAACAATAAGACATTGGCAAACCATACAACTCTGGGGAGATGGAGCAAAACATAGTTGGGGAGGAGAAAAAAAAACAGAGCAAGGAATATGCGGTCCCTCATTGGAGAAAACGCCATATCCACGGCGAAAACTCAAGCTAAAGACCATCAGGATTTGATCTCTGCACGTATAAAAGCTACAGCACCATATTCCCCCAACGCTTCTGCAGAAGAGCACAAGAGGGGAGGGAGGAACCTAGCAGAACTTAGTGCATTGGCATCTACTACGGCACTCTCCGCTTCACACAAGAACACAAGCTTCAGGGACCACAAAATGCCACAAGGACATAGCCGTCACCTCCCTACTCTGACCCTCAAACCCTAGCAGCAATCCTCTCAGTTCCTACAGTCAGTTTCAAAGGGATGCAACCCACTGATGAATCTCTCTCTCTCTCGCTCTCTCTTCATATCAAGTCGGAGAGCAAAGTTCAAACCTAGAGTCTAGACATTGATAAACACTCCAAATCGTCGAGACGTTTGCAAGCAAATCTGATCAATGACAGCACGCTCAGGAGGATTATAAAAGCTAAATCCAGCGACGAAACCCTAGCCGGCAAAGCGGAACACTCGACCTGCACGAAAATACAAACCCTAGGAATGAGCGCGGCCTAGCAACGGCAAGGCGAGATCGATCGACGTTCGAAGTGACTGAAGGACGGACGGCATACCCATGACGGTCTTAGAGCGACCCCCAAGAAACAAACATTGGAGAAGATGCATGCACTGACACTCGTTCCTGGCGGATGATGTGTCTGCGGACGGGGTCTGAGAGATGCCTGCTGCGAACGCGAGAGAATCGTCGAGGAGAATTGGAATCCAGTCAAAAGAAGCACAGCACCGGACTGCTGTTGCCGCTTGCGAATCCGGAAAGGCATCCGGAAGGGATATATTCCGAGGAAACGCAATCCAATTCCCCTTTTTACAGTAGAAATCTCTCGCGACGTCTTGTCTCTTCCGCTTGTTGCCACCAAAAATCAGTCCTCCTCGCAAGAGCACAATAGAGAGAAAGAAAAAGACAGAAGACAGGCAGAAGGGAGAGTCTGAGAGGGAGATTTTGAACTTCTTGTAGCAGCAATGGCGGCAGTGAGAGTGATCGTGGCGAGTGTGGCACATCTGCCCCACGGTTACGCCATACCAACGGCAAGGGGAATGTTGTTGTCGAAGCAGGGAGCACCACTACACATGGTCGCCTCGGGTTTGCTGAAGCTGCGTCGGTCCTCCTCAGCAACAGGTTTGCACAGCAGCAGAAGACAGCAGCAGGTGCAAGGCGGCGGCTACATTCACAGCTGCCGGGCTCTGCAAGCACAAGAGTACACCACCAAGGAAGACGGGGAAACACAGACCCTGGATTACCGAGTTTTCTTCCTTGACAAGTCAGGCAAAACTGTGAGTTTCTTTGTTTTGCGCGCGCTTCACATTCTGCGTCTGCTTGACGATCACCGAATTTCGCATCTCTCTCTCTCTCATTCTCGCGGATGCGTGAATTGCGAAGTCGGAAATTGGCATGTAATTTTGCTTGTTGTGCCAGTTGCGTCAGCTCTGTCTGTCTGTCTGTCCGAGTCTCTTCGACTCTGTCTCTCTGGCTCTCTGTCTCAGAGCAGATGTAGTAAATGCGTTTCACTGTGTTGTGGCCAGATTTCGCCATGGCATGATATTCCCTTGCACTCTGATGACGGACTTCTCAACTTCGTTGTGGAGATTCCGAAGGAGACAAGTGCCAAAATGGAGGTAGCAACAGAGGAGCCAAACACTCCCATCAAGCAGGATACCAAGAAGGGCAAGCTTCGCTACTATCCGTAAGAACTTCATACTCATGGAGCCCGAGTCCTTCTCTTTCTCTCTCTCTGCTTCAATTCTGCCATTGCTTTTGTGTGATGGCTGGTGTGGAAACATGCTGTTCACTAAGCCAAGTCCTTCTCTTTCCCTCCTTCAATTCCTGGCATCATTCTGCCATTTCTTCTGTCTGATGGATGGTATGGAAACATGCTGTTCGCAGAGCCAATTTCTCTCTCTCTGTCTCTCTCAATTCTTGGCCTCATTCTGCCATTGTTTCTGTCTGATTGATGCTGTGAAAACATATGGTTTGCGGAGCCAATTCTCTCTCTCTCTCTCTCTCTCTCTCCCTTTCCTTCAATTCCTGGTGCCTGCAACATGCTGTTTTGAATGCAGTAGACTTCTATTTCCAACAAAACAAGACATAGATGTAGATGGTTTCACTCATCAATTCCTAGTTTTTGGTGCAGCAAAAATGGAGAATCAAAACCCTGAGAATTTGATTGTCAGGTTGTCTGATTCAATCTCAATATAGTGCATGTTGGATGTACATGCGGTGATGGTTTATGTGTGATCAAGCTTGCAAGGAAGTGTCTTTCTTAAAAAGCTTCAATATTGCGGTTCTGGTTTTCAGATACAACATAAACTGGAACTATGGACTGCTGCCGCAGACTTGGGAAGATCCCTCACACAGCAATCCTGAAGTAGAGAATTCATTTGGCGACAATGATCCTGGTGAGTTTCTTCCTCCTACACCAGATGTTTTTCTATGTTGGAAGTTTCTGGGTATGTGTGTTTTCATTTGCTGAAGGTTACCTTGTCTAATGCATCCAGTACACAAATTGTCATCATGGTTGCTTTCATTCTGCATATGTGAACTGGAATGCTGAACTAGTTGCTGCTAGGAAATTGGGGCAACAGTGGATGTGGTTGAGATAGGAGAGAGACAAGCCGAGATTGGGGAGGTGTTGAAGGTTAAGCCACTTGGAGTATTGGCCATGATTGATGAGGGTGAACTGGACTGGAAAGTGGTGGCTATATCAATCACAGATCCCAAGGCACATTTGGTCAATGATGTGCATGATGTTGAGAAACATTTCCCGGTTTGTGATTCTACTGTTTTCTTCTTGGTGTCCTTTGTCATCTCCTTCTCTTTCATGTGTTTTTGGAGCTAACCAGCATCATGGCTGCATCTTTCTGTTATGACCAATCCTTATGCCAGAACTCAGTATGTTGGTTCATGTTCAGTGGGGATGATAGCTGGTCACTACCATGCATGTTGTGGTTTAAAGTCACTGAACATGCATGTATCTGCCACCTTTGTTCATGGCACTCTTCAGTTTTTCTTTGTTGTTTTGGCTTGGGTCTTCTCTTTTTCCTGTTCAGTGATATGTTGTCAGATCTGAAATGTGTGTAGCATTATTATCAATCAGTTCATCTCTCAACTCTATTCAGGTTGATTTGAATTGTGGAGAAGTTTGGAATTTGTATGAAGGTGTTCTGCTGTCTCTTATGTCCAAACCAGGGCTAGTGGCTGAAGGAGATTCAGACATTCAGCAGTTCTCAATCACTAAGAAACATCTCTCTCGTGTTCCAATTTTGCAGGGCACTTTGACAGCCATTCGAGATTGGTTCAGAGACTACAAAATTCCAGATGGAAAACCTGCCAACAAGTTTGGCCTTGGTGACAAGGCAGCAGACAAGGTACCAAATGAACTTCTTTGCTTTGACAAGGTAGTTTTTTGTTTATCTTAATCCCACAGCAGTAACTTCAAAAGTCACCTGACATGTCAACACTCCATTTTTCTAATTGAGCATTTTGACAGAGTCCAATGGTGGGTTTTGTACTCTTTATAGAATAAATGCTCAGGATTGCTTAGTATTTTCTTTTCTCAACTCCTGATTGTTGTCTTCAAATGTTGACTTCTTGAGTAATAAAATGAATTTGGGTGTATTTTACTCCAGGAGTATGCTTTGAAGGTAATTGCAGAGACAAATGAGGCATGGGCGAAACTGGTGAAGAGGTCAGTTCCAGCTGGAGAGCTTTCTCTGGTGTGAACTTTAAAGTTTCCAAATCTATAAGAAAAGCCAATCTCGCTGTAGTAGTACCCAGGCATTGAGATCACATCAATATTTTTTAGTCAAGCAATCTGAAAGGTTCCAAGCTAGCTTTTCAGGGCTAGATGCTCAATTAGCATTCATCAATTGTGTTGTGACCCTTTATGTTTGTCTAGGTGAAATCTCTACAAGCCATACAGCTGATTGCATAGAGTTGATGGTAGAGATATGCCCTCCAAGTCAATTTCTCTGCATGATCAGATGAGGAATCACAAATAGGTTGCTCTTTGTCCACCAAAATCAGTTTTGATAGATATCCTGAAAATTTATCCTTTATTTGTTCTTTTGCCTTGAGAAAACATGTCTTGATGTTTCTTCTGCTTCTAAGCAGCACTCACAACAGCTGTGCAGTATTCCAAACTGTGGACTCAACATTGTTTGTCCACAAATTACTTGATCATTTTGGTTTTTTTGTGAATTTGTGGTGCATTTTGAGAGAGACAGACATACTTTTCACACACTCTCACAATGTGCACAAGACAATTTGCAGAGTATTGAACTGACTTCACCAGGAAGAAGTTCCAATACTTGTTAGCAGCTTCATGAATGTGAGTATGTAGGGGAGGAAGGGAGGAATGATTAAAAGCCTATGATAGATGTTGTGGAGCACTTAATGCTATTTATTCTAAGTCTCTATCCTTTTACTCAAGGCACCAAAAAACAATTTGCCAATTTTGATGCATGTTTGCCAGACTCTAATTCCAAATCTCTTGTGTGGTGACTTGGTTGGAGTTCATGTGGCCAAAGACACGACTGGCACCATTGATACTGGTCTTTGCCAGAACCAAGGTTCTCTTTTGACTTCTTGGCCAGTTATAATCTGTTCTTGTTTTAGCATCTTTCCTTGCAATGGGTACTTTGCTATTAGTGATCACCTTCACAGGTCTCCTTCAAAACTGGACTTGATGCTTCATTTTCCTAGAATTAAATCACAACAAATGGGGTATGGTTAATTCAAGCAACAATACTAGGATTTTCTTTTCTTTCTCAATTCTAGAAGCTTTCAATGTATGGATGGGTCTCTGTTGGGGGGTTATGAGTTCGGATCTCTCATCCTGAATGTTTGAACACAAAGGAATTTTGTGGGTGTTTCCAAGTTTTTGGTACTTTGATCTATTTGTTTAGATGGGTTTCTGGTGGGGTTATTGAGTTGGCAGGTCTCATATCAAATGTTTGACTCATTGGACTTTGTGGGTTGTTGCATTTTGTGGTGCTTGTTGCAGTTAATTGGATGGGTTCTTGTGGGGTTATTGATTTGGTAGGTGTCATCTCAAATGTTTGAGGGGGTTGCATTTTTGGGTACTTGATCCAGTTGATTGCCTCTCCAGAGGTGGAGGTTCAACAAAGAGATGTGAATGGTGATGGTTCAAAATTATCTCCAGCACGAGAGAGAAGGTAAACCAACCTCCATGATTGTGGCAGGGAACTTCTTTTCTAACAAAGCTTAGAGGTGAATCCCTCACAATTTGTTTTGTTTTGTAACTATGAGATCCACCAAACCGGGGTGCTTGATATTGTGTTCATGGTATCTTTGGAAAGCTCTTGACAAGGAGGGGTGCATTGGCTTGGTTTCATGACGTTTGAACTTGCGGTGTAAAAGTTCTTGAATACTGAATGATTCTTTGACTGAAAATTATATTACATCATATTCAAATCAAGTATGAGGAATTGGGATGTGCCTTTGGAATTGTTGGACAGATCTCAATGAGCAAGATTCAATGGAATTGATTTTGTAACTTTTGGACTTAGCATGTGAGAGATATCAAAATTCAAATGAAAATTACAAAAAAACCAGGTTTTGGAAGGAAAAATCAATTGAAAATGTGGTCATCCTTGCAAGTCATTTTTAACTCTTCAAAAATAAGGTCTAGGGTTGGGGGTCTAATTTAACCCTAAATCCTAAACTTTACACGACAATTTTCATATGGTGAGTTTCCCCTATTTTGAAATAGGTTCACGCTTGGACCAACAACACAAATCACGCTAGTACAAATTAAGGTTAGGAAGGTTAGTTCAATGAATTTGTTTACATAGTACATACTAGTGGTAACCCGTGCCTGCAAGGCACAACATGGCACTGAAACAGCGATGACCCCTAATGACAACCCTTGAAAACCTAAAGTTCAATGACATTCTGCCATTTCAGAAAGTCATGACTATGGGAAATTGGAAAAATATAAAGAATCGTCGGTTCCATATTTTAGTTCATTGATTTTTTGAGAACCGTGGGAACGAATGGTAAGAACCACCTTTTTAATAACCCACTAATGGTGGTTGGTTCTAGTGTTGGTTCTGGTTCTTTGAATTTTTTTCCCCATAATCAAAGAATCACCGGTTCCGGTTCTTTCAAAAAAAGAACCAGAGGTTTTACAAAAGAACCGGTAAAAAAACGCACTGGTTCTTAGACTTTCTTTTTTTTTCCTGAAAATTTGGGAACTATGGTTATATAGCCACATCGATTGTTTGAAAATTTTAAAAAGTGACCGCTAGGTGAGTGGTGCATACCCGATATGATAACCGGAGGGCATCTTTCATTCATTCATTCATTCACAGAAGCGTCGCACAGTGATGGGAAAGCATGCGTTCGTGCCCTATTGGGTACGATGGGAACGTACTTTCTTTTACTATGTGGCGAAACGAGCCATTCCAAGAAATAACTGACATAACCCCGACCCTCCCACCACCCACCGTGCACCCCACCTCCACCCTTATCCCCTCACACCCCCCTTCCGTCAGCATCTCCATGTCCGATGGTCAAATG
>Ga0116231_10004348_pt1 | contig 28753 bp, 22 predicted proteins | sample S1TSphgellanicum_2_FD_89695 | JGI IMG/M metagenome (GOLD analysis project Ga0116231, IMG submission 89695) | Host-associated microbial communities from peat moss isolated from Minnesota, USA - S1T2_Fd - Sphagnum magellanicum MG | ecosystem: Host-associated > Plants > Peat moss > Unclassified...
AATTGGAATGTGCCTTTGGTGTTCTTGGAAAGGTCTTGATGAGCAGGATTTAATGGAATTTATTTGGTAAGATTTGGATTCAGAATGTGGGAGATATTGATTTTAAAGTGATTTCTGCCACAGAAAATTCAACTAAATTCCCCAAAAAACCAGGTTTTGGAAGGAAAAAAATCAGTTGAAGACATGGTAACACTTGGGCCACAATGGCACAGTTCACACTAGTGAATATGAAAAGACAAATTAACATGTATTTTTTCGTGTTCATGATATTTATATTAATTAGAACTAAATTTAACATTGACAGAAATATTAATGATGAATTATTGATAATCATATGGAAACATAATAAGAAAGAAAATTGTTCCTTGGTAGTGCATAGCAATGTGGAGACCAAATCTAAAACGAAAGAAACAAAAGTGATTGTGATGAAGAAGTGGGGATATAACAAATGAGACACATAGGTATATGAAATGTGTGAGGGAGTGGGTGCGGTGGTGGTCGGGGCAAGGCACTCAACAAACCAAAAGATGTCTCAAAAGATGTCCAACCGAGGAGGCAGGCAGACAGACACACAGACATTAGTCAGAAACGAGATCAGAAAACATCATAATGCTTCAGGCGGAGGATGAGTTCATAACAAAGGTTTTTTTTTTTTAGGGTTTTTTTTTAGGGTTTTGTTTTTGGAACAAATGAAATGACAAAGGTTTTCCAACAATACAAAGAGGAAAGGGGGGAGGAAGGGGACCCAGGGGGGGAGGGGAGGGGGCACAGAGAGAGAGAGAGAGAGAGAGAGAGGCTGGTGGGTTTGGGTGCAATTAGCTCTGACAAGTAAGTCATGGTGTGTGGCTTTTGCACTTGAATTGTCCCCAACTTGATCCAAGCTGCAGCTCTCCCTGCTACTGCAAATACTGGATCCATTATGTGAACAGAAGAAGAAAGTACCCATAATAAATTAACTGTCTACTTAGCGCTTACTGGGTATATATATGGGAGATATGAACTATAAATCAACAAACATGACAAAAGATAGGGATATCTTTACATGCTGCATACATATAACCATAACAGGCACAAAGGGAGGAAGCAAAAAAAAGAAAAAGAAAAAGAAAAAAGAAAACACCAAATCAAACAAGGGGTGTGTCACACTGTGGCCTTGCCATTAACATTAAAAAGGTATCTGAAGGTAACAGAAGAATTATGAAAACTCAAATATTTTGCCATGCAAAAATATAATCTTCAAAAAATCCTCTCAAACAAAATCAAAATCCTTCAAGATTTTATAACTCTATAACTACCTCAGGTAAACAGGCCCTTCATCAATCTCCTGCCTATGACTGAACATTTTGGCAAATCTTTCTCAATTCTTCTCCATTTTGAGTGATTAAAAATGTTATGGGTGCGCCTTCTCAAGCTTTACAAATCATGTTTGAAATGCAACGCCAAAAAACCAGCCAAAAAAGAGTGGTAAAAGAAAATATGTTTTTTCGAACTGCAAAATGTGCTTTTCTTTTCATTTTTGTTCATTTTGACCTCTCTTACTTTCAAATCTCATAATAATTTTTTTAATTTCTTATTCATTTTAAACGATTTAAAGTGCCATAGGAGCTCCACCTGAAGTTCTACAAATCAGCTTTCAACTCTAATAGCAACAAAGCAACATACAAAGAATGTTCGGGAATTGGCCTTTGTGGCATTTGGTGGTTTGTTTTTCTGAGTTCTTGACCCTCTCTACTTTGGGGGGTCATAACTTTTTCAATTCTAATCTGGTTTTGATGGTTTCAGTGCATCCGATGCACCAATAAGAGGGGTTCAAGATTTGTTTGGACACCAAAAATAACGGAGCCTTCGCCTTGGCTCCGGCCTGCCCTGAGCACTTAAGTGTTTGGTCCCTGGCCACTTTACCCTAGTCTCAAGTTTCAACCCAAACCAGAACATCATCTTTCAAAAATTGTCTTATAAAAATAGACCCTGTTACCTAATGGCCAAAATCCCTTAACCTACTATACTCTATAATGAATCTAAACACAATATCCTTGCCTTGGTAGTAGGCAAGGCCAACAAATAAAGTAATGAAATGGGCATTCTTCTTGGTGACATGAACACATTCAATACTTGAATGACCATTTTGCATCCCATTTTGGTCATGGGTTTGTTTGTTTGTTTGTTTGTTTTAAAAAATAAAATAAAATAAACCTACTTGTGCATGGTTTTAGAATAAATTGGAGACTATGTTTGACACAAAATTACACTTTCCAAACTCCAAATTCTACCCTTCCCAAAACTCATTGGTGTGCCCACATGATGTCTCTGCTGCATACCAACTGACAAGCTGACACTCAGAGAGTGTGTGTGTGTGGGACAAGTATGAATCTGTACTTGGTAGAGTTTTCATGATTTTCAGTGCCCTGGAAAATATACACCTTGGTGGAGCATGATCAATCAATCCATGATCATAAATTTTTTTTTCCCCTATTGCACTTAGACTTTTAGCCTATGGACATTAGGGGGTTGGAAAAGGTGTGTCTTCTTCCCTCTGAGATTTTTTTAAAAATCTAGGGAGCATATTACCAATTTATACTAATTAAAAAATAATTAAAAAAAAAAGCTTGTAGTCTCTTGGGTATGAGAGGACTAAATCAATAGAGATGAATTGGCAGAGGCTAATATATTATGTTGGCACATAGCCAAATATCCAATGAAGGGAAAATAGAAAATTGTTAAAAAAGAAGAAGGATATAGAAATATTTCATTAAATGTCTTTAAAGGTTTTTAAACCATAAGCTAATTATTATTATTATTATTATTATTGAAGTTGACATTTTCTAATAGCTGTATTAGGGAGCCATGTGATTTTTTGATCTTTATTGAATGTTTAACTTTTGGATACCCTTATTTCCTTTTTGGAAAATTATGATGCAATGTGAGAAAAATGCCCATACAAATTAGGTTATAATTTTAATTTTAAAAAAATAATTTCAAGCATACATGTTCGTGTGTGGGCGCGCGCACGCGCACACACACACACACACAATTATGTGATTAATTTTCCATGGTTTGAAACTAACTTCAGTTAACCAACTAGAACAAATGACACCATCACCATGACACACTTAGGTTGAAAAAACTGAACATAGTAAAATGATCACACTCTTCACTGTACCGTAAACAGCTCCCTTTTTATTTCTATGTGTATTTTGAGGGATCTTGCCTAGCAGAAGAACTCTTGGGTGTTGTGCCGGGGGTAGCTCCCCTAATTTTATATGTTCCTATGTTCCCATGGAATTTTATTTTTCTACAAAACAAGAAAGAAGAAGGAAGTAAAAAGAGAGTTGTTTACATAAGAATCAGGGGAGGTTCCAGTACTCGTGCATTCTCCTGAGGTTTGGGAACATCCTTGGGAGCACACACTCACAGGGGAACCTTCCCTATAACCAAATACTTACTTCAGCCATTAAACACAATAGAGCATCTCTTTACCCTTTATTTCCATCTTACAATGCAAATGTCCGTTATCTATATAGATGTTTAGGAGCTTCATATCAATCTAATACCCTATCACAGTGAGGTAATTTATACCTAGGTTGATAACTCACTTTTCCATGACACCAACCCAACATTGATTCATACCTGTAGATTTGATGAAGTCAAACAAAAGCATCCTAAGGGGGTTGCTCTGACAAATACCCATGTTTAAATGGACGATAGAGACCTAACGACAAATCAAATAATAAAAATTGATGGTTGGAACCATCATGTGGAAGACAAAACAAAAGGCGAAAAAGAGGCCAAAAGCGTGCAGCCCGTAAGAACCAATGAAGGGAGAGAGCTAATCCTCCTCATGGTAGGAAACTATTTCACCCATAGCTCTTTTAATGTCACTTGCATGCAAATCGTGAGATCTAATAGTAATAGGAGGCCTAGAACAAACATTTCTTGCCAATGCAATCTTTCCATTTATAACAAAGCCTAAAGCACACTAAATTTTTTTTAATATGTTAACTAAAAAATTAAATGCAAAAAGCCAAGGATAAATGATCGTTTGATTGTTTATCATAGAACAGACGAACACATTCCCTAATGAAATGATCCATATTATGCCCAAGTGCACCATGCACCTCCATGACCATCGAAATACAATGGTGCTCCTCATGAATCCCTCTATACTTGTGGATCTTAACAATGGCGCTAAGTTCCACAACTGCATTTGTTAATCAATTGATGACACTTGTAGCCACCATCTTCTGTGTCAGTTCCATAACCACCACATTGGTAGCAAAAACTTATTCCTCACGAGTCATGTGAAATTCGGTTAGTAATGAAGTTTTTAATGTGGGGGTGTACCATTGTTCTTTCCATACATCGTGCCCACTTTCCCAAGCGAGGGCATACATGATGTTTTTAATGGTGTCATGTGTGGCTATTCGTTGGCCTCCGAATGGACAATGTGTTAGATGTGTGCCATAATGCATCTAACCCATTTTTGCACTCACATGTGAAAAGATTACATGTTGAAGGTTAAATCAAACCGAGACGAAAATGTAACATTGAGGTGAAAATAAAGTGTGCGATGCAAAATGAATGAATGTATGGCTTAACAATCAACCATAGGCTTGCCCCCTTGCCCAAACAAAAGTAAATATGGGTTTTAGATGTTGAGGAAATGAAATCATCTTCTAAGATAGACCTAAAGAATGTGTTGTGATGGATGTCCATCAAAGATGCCTATAGACTTTAGGTGCTGGTAACTACTAAACTTTCAAAAGAAGTGTGCATTTATCTAGCTGTGAGAGGAAAACTATTTTGAACTACATGAAAGCATGACTCAAGGAGGTGTGGGCTTTCCTCAACTTGAAAAACATATTCCTCCAAAACGAGTTTATCAAATATGCAAAACTTGGAGCACAAATACAGAGCCACCAAAGCCCAATTCCTTAGAAAAATAGATTAAACACAATTTTCCATAGATAAAAGATTTCTACCACCAAAGGAGATTGGTAGTTGGGCTTGATGCTTCATTAAGGGGCCTTGAATAGACTCCCATGACTTTGGACCCATAATGTCCCCACATACCTACATAATTGTTTTGTCGAAACCCACCAAAAAAAACATGAAGGAAGAAAAATGAAGTTTTGTCCAAGTGAAATAAAAAGGTTGACAAGCAACACATGAAAACAAAATGCCCAAAACACTTATTTGTCTCCCAAGAAAAGAAAATCATTGATATGCATCACATCTTGAGATAAAGTTTCATCCAAAAAATGCATGACAAAGTCCTAAAAACCCACTTGCACACCCAAAATCTGTAAACCATCTGTGACCAAAATGCAACTTTGAGGAATTTATACGCCTAAAAAAATCCTTGATGGATTCCAAAACCTGCACTTTGACACCTTGACCCTAAGCCCAACTAGGGTTAATTGGGTCGAAAAGTGGTCAAAAGCAGGGATAATCTCGTCATAGGTCCCACAATGTGGGTATCATTGGCTAGGGATGGAAAAACACATATAGGGGCTTACGCAATGGTATTTAAGAATGTTCAATAATGGGCCAGGGGGAATAAAAGACCTCTAGGGGGTCACCTTACCTCATGCTTATAAGTGATTCAATAATGGTGACCCCTCCTCATGCTACCCATGCTGGTAGTAAATAAAAGAATGAACACCATAAAACAATTTGGTAAAGACGATAATGGTTGCCAAAGGACCCCCGACATCTCATAACTTTAAAAAAATAACAACTTGATAAATGCTATTAAAAATGTTTTCAATGTTAATTTACATCATGACCCGTTTAGGGTGTAGGTTGAAGAAGGTTCTGATGTTAAAAGGGATGGTTTCATAGCCTCCACGGGTTGATATTCCAAATTGTTGGGGGGATAGGTGTTTTTGAAATGGCTTTCAAAGTTGTAAAACAATGGAATGATTAATAAGTTAAATAAACACCTTGCTTACGGCAATAGGACAAAGACTTCCAATGTCCTTTCCCATTACCAACAATTTACTAACTCCTAGCACTAGGCCCATTGACTTAAGGATATCACCGTGGTAACAATAATATCAATTTGGAATAATTTTGAAAATTTGAAGATGGGTCCTCTAGTATGAAGCATTTAAAGAAATGTTCATAAACCATCCTAGATAGCCCATTTGAAGAGAAATGGGGAATAATGGTTAAAGCTTGTGCAAACAAAATCCTATCTAGGATAAAAATGTGTTCAGGTTAATAGTAAAAAAAAAAGTAGAAGGACATGGTTTGATCAAAGGGGGTGCAATTGATGTAGAATTGCAATGGTGTGCTTCGAGGAAATAATTGGTGTCATGGGCTGAAGAGTTTTAGTAATGTGATTATACTCTCTGGCTCTACTTAAAGTCAAACATTGGCAAAGATGGGTGGTTAAAGATTTGTCCAAAAAACGATGGGAATGGGGAGCACTTGAGGCATGAGAGAATTCCTCTTAAAGAGAACACTAATCACCCGCCATAAACTTTTTAAAGCGAGTAGAAACCTTTTGCTGACTTGAACAACCTCCTCGAATATAACATAAACACAACATTGCAATATGAGGAAAATGAACCATGTTGACTTGTCCATCAAATTTTGAACAATTTGGTCAAGGGGTAAGTGAAAAGCCTTGCGTGACTTCATCTTGAATGGCTTGAGAGATCCTATGAAACAAATGAGGGCACATGAAACGAGCTTCAAACAACCCCAAAATGAAGTTAGACTAAGCCCAAAGCCAACCCCAAGAAAAAAGGGGGATAAAACCAAGGTGTAGCATAAGAGGGGAAGACACATGCAAAGACAAAGCATGTTGGCAAGCTTAGGAGATGAGGCTGACATGAGGGTGAGCACTTTTGACATGCTTTCAAAAGTCACCTAAAGTGTTAAGGCCAAAGCAATGAAAATAAGGGGCATCATGAACCAACGGAGGATGCAAAAAAAGAACCATACAAAAAAAGGCTACACCCAGAAACACATTAGGACACAAAAGCTCAAGCAAGCCCTATATATATAATATTTAATTTTTAAAAATAAAAATAAATAATAATAATAATAATAATAATTATTATTATTGTCACATCATTAACAATAGCATTATAATCACAATTGGTCATATTTAGATGATTGATTTCGATTGCATTGATCACATTAGTAAAGTCAAACAATTCCATGTCCATGCCACATACACCATGTGTTGAACATAATGCCATTTTGAATAAATAATTATTTTAAAAATTCAAAACAAACATATTGGTTTTGACTTTAATCAAATTAAACATAATCATTTCAAACAAATGAACTTGATTATGTAATCGTATTAGTTGTGAGGTAACTAGTTGAAAAATCATGTTTATGTAGTAGTGTTTGATGTATAAAAAGTGCAAGTGCAAAAGAAAGGAAAAAAAAGTGTAATGTCATTTTCAATAATAAATTATTTTTGAAACATCACATTTCATGATATTGAATAGAATGCATTTGCAACATTAACTTGTAAAAACACCCTATTTAAATGACAATTGAGAGTGCATTAGATACTATGAAGCATGTTGCCTCACATCCCCTTTGCTCATAATACCAAATTGGTGGGGAAAAATGTTCTAAAAATGCGTCAAATAATTGAAAATGTTAAATGCGACTAATAAGGTGATAATGTTTTTCCCAAGGTGATTATATGAACCTCACTAAATGGTTGGTCATGGTTATGGTTGGTCATGGTTAGGAGATGAACTGATTTAAGGACATGGGTGATGCATTGATGAATATGCCCAAACATGTATGAAATCAAAGTTTGAATAAATATGAGAAACAACCAACAAAATCTTTTGGATGAAAACATTTGTGTAAATGTTCAAATAACATACTACATGGACCACTAGTTAATAAAGAGGATAGATCATTGGATGCCAATTTGAATGAATTGAAAAAAAACTTGAAATCTTGATAAGTTCACAATCTTTCATAAAAAGAAGAAGAAACAATTTGATTTCGGGTGAAAGGCTTTGAAGGTCAAAGTGGTTTCAAAAGAAGGCAAGGTTAAAGAAAAGGGGTTAAGGGCACATGTTGCATGCGATCACAAGCAGGTTTTGAAGGAGGCACTTGTGGGTTGGATGGTTAAAAGGAGGAAGTTGTTGGCAACACTTGAGTTTGAAATTAATTTTCATTTTGTAAACTTTCTTAGTTCCCCATTAGGCATCAACTTAACCATGCACGAGTTTTCTTGTGTTATTTCTTCAATGTGCAAAGGAATTAGGGGTGGTGAGTAGATGGCATGAATGTTGGTGGCATGCTAATCGTTTACAAAAAAAGAGTTTTGACCACATGTTCAGTAGGGAACATGTTGTGATGACAAAATGTGAGCAAGTTGGGAGTTGTAATATGGATTAAAGTTGACATTATTGGATGTGATAATGGATTTATGTGAGATTGGGGGAACTTTGGGGTGATCAATGGGGATAGGAGGGGTTCATATTGTTGTTGTTACATTCGAGACGACTCAAAGGTTGGGTGGTTGGTAAGGTGGAATAGAAAATCATGTCATATGGTGGGTCAATGACACATCAGGTGAAGGTAAAGGTGCAACAATGAAAGAAATGACATGCACAAGATTTTGTTGATATTGGATTTCATGCGGCTTGCTAATGTGAAGGAGAGGGTTTCACACGTTGGGAGGCCTTAAGAAAGGTTAGAAGTTTCATGCCCATAAAAGCTTAATAAAAAATGAGAAGTGTAATCAACATGAGAAAAGGAATGATACATAGATTATGTGAACAACAAATGAGGAAAAATGGAAATGCACACTTTGCCACGCAATGGGTTAGCTGACTAATTGTGAACAACTTTTGAAAAATAATTGTTTCAATTAATAAAAGTTTTTGGTCATGTTTTGTTCTCATCTCCAAGAATCTAATGACCTGAATAGCTTGCAAATTTTACCATGTATGAAGTTGTGGTGAATTTTCAAAGAAAAATCTAAATAAATTCCAAGTTTGAAATTAAAAATTAATTGAATTTTGGATTGTTTTTAACCATTTGAAATATACCCACCCAATGTAGGAATTTGATAGGGGTGCTTGCCTTTCATGATGACATCCAAATTTTGAAATTGCCTTTCACATTGATATGCAATTTTGACTAGTTGTGTTTCATTGAAAAGGCTATTCCAAAAAATTCTTTTCACAGGAGAGTCTACATAAGAAAATGCTTTCACATGAAAAATTTACAAATAAACTTATGTCACCATGAATGAAGTGAACATATTATGACTTGCAAGGGAAAACTACAAAAATTGAATTCCAATGTGAATTCAACGAAAACATTTGATGATAGAAAGCCTCACAAAACACATTTTTATTCTACTACAAACAAGTTTAGATCCATCAATGTTATATTCATCCAATGCTAGTGCGTTATCACAATGCTATAATGGACCACAACATGTGCAAAATCATAAATATCTACATTCAATCTTAACAATGTAAATACATATGTATGATTTACAATTGGAAGGAACAATTTTATAACAATACTAAAGAAACACAAGGCTCACCTTTAAAGCAACAAAATAATTAACCAATCTTTTTCATTGCACTAAATATCAAAGATTGTCTTTTAGTCCATATTGTCAATTTCAATCTCACACAATAACATGCATCTAATGTATCCAATTCCAATTTGAAGCATGATTAAAGATCACTCTTTATAACATTTTGTTTGGAAAAATACTTCATTCACATATGAAATGTGCATATTAGAATAACATGTACCTTTTGCCATAGTTTCATCAGATATGGCCAATTGCTATGCCCATGAAAATGCCAACTATTCGGATATGCTTTTGTTCTTACATTCACATTTCAAAGTCTTCAAGAATTCAAGCAATTTCATTCACCCTACATAAAACCCACTAGAATCATTTGATATGTTATCAATACCCAGGTTGATAACCGGGTCAAAACAAAACCCTGGTTTAAACATTACCAAACCACGTTGGTGCACTCCTACTCACCAAGGACTTTCCAACAAGACCGAGTGCATTAGGATTAGGACCACGGTTTGGGACATCTCAATGTGGCAAATAAAACAACCAAAGTACTCCTACCTTCTTGCTTAATAGATAGATTACATCTTGTGATTTTGTTTCCAAGAAATTTTGTAATTTTTTTTCGGGAAAGAAATTTGACACTTTTTTCAGAATTTTTTGGGGTTTTTTCTAGTGCAAAATTGACTCAAATTTGCTGATTTCTTTTTTTTGAGGGGGGGGGTGGGGGGGGAATTTGGGATAATTTTTGATATCACAAAATTCATTCCAAAAAGAAAGAAAAAAAAAAAACCCTTGATCCCAGACTTAAAATACTAACCCAGGGTCACTGAATGTCCAAATTCAACATTTCCAAAATGAAGGCCCAACCTCTATAATAATAAGAAGAGGCCTCCACACCCATCAAGAAGGTGAAGATAGTACCTACCAAAAGGAAAAAAAAAGAAAAAAAAAAGAGAGAGAAAAAGACCAAATTAAAACACACACACACAACAAAGAAGTTACCCTTAGGTAGGTAGGTAGGTAGGTAGGTAGGTAGGAATTACTGATGGACAGAAAATGGAAGAGTTTAGATGAAAATCTGCGGCCATTCCATCCATGGAAGTCCGTTCTGCGCTTTCTGAGCGCTGTTTGTGCGCGAGCGACTGTCTCTTCTCTCTCTCTGTGTCTGTCTGTGCGTTCTTTCTGCAGCTTCTCAGTTGCTCAGCTGCTTCCCCTCTCTCTCTGTGTGTCTTTCTCTCTCTCAGTTCTTCTCCACTACCGTAACAGCAGCTCTCTGTTGCTATCCCATTCTGCAAAACTCTAGCTGTCTTGGAGTGCTGCAGCATTGTCTCCAAACAAAAGCGTTTTTTTTTCCTTTTTCTTTCAAACCTTGTCGCAAGTTTCTTCACAACCCCATCTTCATCTTCCTTCCTTCCTTGTGTTTCTTTTGTTTCTCACAACCCCATCTGAGCTCTCTTTCTTGGCCTTCTTTAGTCATTATGTAAAAACTTTTTATTTTCTCTGAAGTCTCGATATCTGTAGAAAGTGGTGTCACAGATTTCTTTCTCTCTCTCTCTCTCTGACTGTCTCTCTCTGTGGCTTTTTCTGCAGTGTTTCAGAAGCGATTCACGTCTGCTGGTGGTGAGCTTTGTTCTAAGGTACTTGCCTTCTTCCTGAGCTTCTTCTTCGTTTGCTTCGCCTTGACGCATGCTGATAATGTGGGCAGCAGTGAAGTGGAGGAGGTTCCTTGTTCTTGGGTAGTGTGTGTGTGTGTGTTTTGGCATTGATCCCTTGTCATCTTATTCCTCTTCCCTTTCGTGCATGCATGCCTGTCTGTTTTGGATTGGATGTATTGTGGCGTGCATCTGGTGAGCATTTTTTCTGGTAGAGCTTGCACGTGAGCTGGGAGCAGGGAAGAAGCTATTTGTAAAGATCCTTGAGATTAGCTGACATTGGGGGCTGGTTTTTGTGGCGGTGCACAAGTTGTGACTTTGCTTTATAAGCTTTGTCTGACCATTTTTTCTGTCTATCTGTCTGTCTGTCTGTCTGTCTGTGTCCTCCATACAGCTCAGGAGGCGTAACAGGCAAAGAAGCAGGAAGGAAGTTACACATGATGCTGGCGAAGTAAAGGATGGCACGTATGTCTTGAAAGGCTGCTGCTTTGAGAGCAATCCTCCACCTGCATTTCTCCAAAGGTGAAATGGTGGCCAGGAGAGAGCTTAACTTACAAGGGTTTCGTCAGCTGAAGCCTTAAGAAACTATTGGGGATTCATTTCCTATGCTTTGATCTGGTGATGTTCTGTCGTGGGAAGGAGCTTTAGCAACACAGAGAAAATAGACACAACAACAAGATAGTCAGACAAAAGGACAGATGGTTGAAACAGTGGGTACCAGGTCTGATGTGGCACCGACACCCTCAAGTACAGTAGTAGCGCAATCCAACAACAACAACCAGCACCATCCTGATCCTCCTCCTCCTCAGGCAGGGGCCACAAAAATGGAACCTCTGCCAGCAGATCATAGCTACAACCCCAAAGCCTTGGGGTCGTGGGCTCGTCGCACTGGGTACAAGAGCCACAAGTTGGGGGACAGCTCAAGCGACATTGAAATTGGGGTCACAGATCAGAACATCAACACCAACAGGAACAACAACATCGCAGCAGCTCCAGCCCCAAAGCTGCCTCCCTCAAGCTATCCGGATTCAACAATGACTAATGGTGCTGCTGGGAATGGGGTGAAGAAGACTGCAGCACCACTACCACCTGGCCCTAGTCCTCCCACAGGGAGGGCACCCTTTGTGCCAGGCAAGAGGGCTGGTACTGAGTCAGAGAATGTGAGTGGGGCACAGAGCAGCTCAGCTGCCAATAGTGGGCCCCTGAAAATTGAGCCCCTGCGCATGTACAAAGACTCGGAAGCTGATGCTATGTCACAGTCCCAGGATGCTGAAGATTATACTCTCTCCAAGCACTCTCACATGAAGTATGAGATCCGTGAGACGCCAGGCCTCTGTAAGTAAAGCCAACTTAGGTCTCCTCCTCTGCTCCTCCTCCCCTTTAGCTTCTGTGCCTACTACTTTTCCTTTTAATCTGATCTTTTATCATACCGGTAGCCCAGCCAATGTGGGCTCCTGTCTTGTTTTTAGTCTGCACATGCAGCAGCTTGCAGTAGAGATTCCAATAATGCATTGTCCTGCAGGACTTCTTGTTAAGATTGACAATCCACTGCTACTTGAGTAGATTAGTCCTCAAATTTGTCCCTCTGTAGCTCTTTATACCATGGAGAAGTAGCAAGAACAATGTGACCTAATCAGTTCACAGACTTGCAATGCAACAACCCTCCAATTTTGAGCTGAGAGGTTAGAAAAAAGGAGAGAAAGAGATAGAACTAAATTATTTTTTCATTGGGGGTATGGAACAGACAATATGGCTAACACTTGTTGTGTCTTTGCAATTGTGCATGTTGATTATACTCACTTTGTCTATCTGCTCATCTGGTTTTTGGCATTGCAGTCCCTCTTGTTCTGTATGGCATTCAGCATTACTTCTCCATGATTGGCTCACTCATCTTAATTCCACTCATTATTGTACCTGCAATGGATGGTAGTCGTGTAAGTTCACTTTCCTGATATCATGTCCTGTGTGGTGGTTGTGCTTCTTTTCACCATGTCTTTAGTTTGCTTGCAGCTTTGTACTCTTGGAGAAGGCTTTCTTCATATGAGCATTACCTTACATTGTCATACTATCAGCAAACGGTTTCCAGCAGGATTGTCCCTTCATCTTATCCTATTCCAATAAAGTTTGTAGATTGAAAGCAAGTGTTCTGTGTTATGTATTCCAGAGAGAGACAGCCCAGGTCATCTCAAGTATGCTTCTTGTGTCGGGAATCTCAACTCTGCTGCATTGCTTTTTCGGATCAAGGTTACCACTTATACAAGGAGCATCATTTGTCTATCTTGCCCCAGCATTATCGATTATTTTCTCTCCTGCTTTTGTCAACCTAGACAAGGAGCATGTAAGTGGACTTTTTTGTAACCTTGCACCACCCCTTTGCAAAGAATCAAGATCTTGGGCTTGTCTTCAGAAGTGACATGTTATCAGGGACAATGCTAAATCTGATGGCTTTTGTATCCTAGTATTGAACCCAAGAGTTGCTTTTGCTTTTGTGTGAACATGAAGAAGGAAAATAAGAAAATAGTTCATTTCCTTCATTTTAGGTTAATGATTGACTTTAGCATTTAGTAGTCTCTTTGGTTGGAAATGGGAGCTTGCTGCGGACAGCATGCCATCACTTCTCTGTTACAAGCAGTGGAAGTGAAGTAACAATCTAGGATCAGATCACTCTTCAACCATTTCATGCACTGTGATTTGCAGAGATTCAAGGTTACAATGAGGGAGTTGCAAGGCGCCATCATCATTTCTTCCCTATTCCAAGCCTTGCTAGGTTACAGTGGTTTATTTTCTATTTTGCTCAGGTACTTAGTAATATCCTGCTTGAGTCTTTGTACTAGTGTAAGAGCTGCATTGGGTTTTGTTGAAAACATGAACTTTTTTTGGGAATATCTGTTAGACGTACCATCACATACATGGCCACTATATATGTAGACCTGTTGCAGTCACTCAATGTTGGAATGGCATGTGGGTGGAAACAAATACAGGTCTATCAACCCAGTGGTGGTGGCACCAACTGTGGCTGCAGTAGGACTTGCTTTCTTTGCATATGGTTTCCCAGTGGTGGGCACATGTGTGGAAATTGGTATTCCCCAAGTGTTGATCATTGTCTTCTTTGCCTTGGTAAGTGACCTTTCAGGGCAAGTTTAAACCTAGAGCACTCCTTATCTAGGGTTTAGGTTCTTGGGCACTAATGAACCATTCACTCTCATGCATGTCTTACTTCAATGTGCAAGTGTTCAACTCTTTTTTCTGAGTCTAATAAACTGTCTGTTGTTCTGTGGCAGTATCTTCGCAAGATTTCAGTCTTTGGTCACCGGATATTCCAAGTATATGCGGTTTGTTCTGAACTCAACTACACTGAAAGTTGTTCAGCTTGCAAGTGTCTCTATGATGTGGTTTTTCATGTGTATCCAACTTCAGCTTGTTGAGGAACCAGTCTATTGTAATGGATAGTGGGTACAGTGCACAGTTTCTGTACAAAAGGACCGTGGCTTCTGAATGTCTTGTTGCTACTGAAATCCATGGAGCTAGGTACTGTATGCTGGTTATGTGTGAGGATATGTTGAAGGGTTCAGGAGGTACCAACTACAACCCTCTCTATGCATTGGGCTTAGATGCCTGCTTGTACAGGAGCACACAAAAATGAAATGGAGCTTTACTTTCACAAGTTTGATGGTTGTGTATCATGTGGGTGCATATGACAGGTGCCATTGGGTCTGGTACTTGTGTGGACTTATGCCTTCCTCCTGACAGAATCCAAAGTCTACACGTACAAAGGCTGCAGTGTCAATCTTGTCAAAAATATGACTGCTATTATCCCTCCTGCTTGCATAAAGCATGTTGCCACCATGAGGAGTTGCCGAACTGATACATCAGATGCTCTATCCTCTGCAGCTTGGTTCTGGTTCCCACATCCATTTCAATGGGGTCACCCTACTTTCCACTGGCAAACAGCAATAGTCATGATCATAGCATCAATTGTTGCATCAGTGGACTCGGTAAGTAGGGCCTCTGCTCAACCCCAAAATGTAGGACATTGGATAAACAATATGAGAAACATCTGAGATGTTAGTGAACCATTTACTCTGCAAAATGAAGTGGAGAGGAAAGTTTCAAGAAGGTTGGAAGAACCAGAGCACCATAATGTCATATTCATTGTGATGATTGCTGAATGAGGTGTTGCAGGTGGGGACATATCATGCTACATCCTTGCTAGTGGCATCAAGGGCACCACCTCCAGGGGTGGTGAGCCGCGGAATAGGGCTGGAAGGCCTGACAAGTTTCTTAGCAGGATTGTGGGGCACTGGAGCAGGAGCATCAACACTCACAGAAAATGTGCACACGATTGCTGTCACCAAGATGGGCAGCCGTCGCGCAGTAGAGTTTGGTGCATGTGTATTGATTGTGGCAGCTGTTGTTGGTGAGCACATTTTGATATAAGATTCACAAGAATTCATCTGAGCAAAGTATGCCCATTTGAATACTGAACAATGTGCCCATCCTGTTCTGGATTTTCCAGGGAAAATAGGAGGTTTCATTGCATCAATCCCGCAAGTCATGGCTGCAGGGCTGCTTGTGTTCATGTGGACAATGCTGGCAGCTCTTGGCCTCTCCAACCTGCGTTATAGTGAAACAGGCAGCTCAAGGAATGTTTTGATTGTGGGATTCTCTCTCTTCCTCTCACTATCCGTGCCAGCATACTTCCAGCAGTACAAGCTCAGTGGTAATGGAGTGGCAGGGGGTGTGCCTTCTTACTTTCAGCAGTACACAACTGCAGCTAATGGTCCAATAAACACCAAATACCAAACGGTACTAGTCTTCTCTGTACTCTCATTGCGGTGCTAAAGAGTGCTTCGTGTCCTACGTCCTGGACAGCTGGAAGGTGAAGCAAGAACAATGAGCAATCGATAGAAATGGGGATGTCTAAGGGTGCAAATGTGTTGACAATGTAATGTGCAAATGTGATTCTGGTGTGTGTGCAGGTGAATTTTGCACTGGAAACTGTATTATCACTGAACATGGTGGTAGCCTTCCTGGTAGCATATGTCCTGGACAACACGGTGCCTGGCAGCCGGCTTGAAAGGGGTACATATGTGTGGAGCAAAGGCAGGACTGCGAGGAATGAGCCTGTTGTTGTGAAGGAGTACGGTCTCCCATTTGGGTTGAGTAATTTTTTCACGTGGGCAAGGTGGGTTGGATTGTAAACTGTGAACTGACAGTTGGGTATCGATGAGATTATTGCAGAATATCCTCTGTTTATGGCATTATGTGATTCTTAAATCGGTCAAGGAAAAACGTATTCTTAGATTAGGCTAACTCCAGATCCCCATAGTAATATTCCTCCTGCACTTTTTTTCAAGCACATTGAAACAGTTCCAAAGCTGATTAAAATGATGGCAACATGGGTGTCTTGCACAGCAGCAATGTAGGAGAAGAGGGGGGTTTCTGTAACTGTTTGGCCTCCTGTCTGGTTCGTTTTGTCCCATCAAAGATTCTGGAAATAGATAAATCTCTGCAAACTTGTTCTCTGTAACTGGAAAAGGGGGGGAGGTCCAGGTACTGAAGCATACAACCAATAGAACTACATTCAATGTATACAACCCCACAATCTCACAAATGTGTTGTAACTATGTAGGGTACTACCTTAAAATATTAGAGGAATCCATTGAATGTTTCAGAAAACCTTTGAAAATGACCATGACTAATACTATCTTAGGGTGTGCATTTCCATGAAATGCATGCACCCATTGTTCTGACCTCAATTTTGTGGTGAAACAGTGCGAAAGCAAGTCTGTAAACTGTTTGGCCTCCCAGGAAGGGCTTCTCTCCAAAGTTGTTTAAATTGTCATGTCTAGAAGTGATTCCCTTTTTATGTCTTTTACCATGCAATCACCAGAAAAGGCTTGTCTCTGAAGTCACTGAGTTGTCATATCTAGGAATAATTTTCATGGTCACCTTTGTTTTCTCTCTCAATCAACACTACAGATGTTTCACAGCTGTTGCTACTTTGTGGTGAACCATTATTAAGATTACACTCTACTACTACAATGGAACTTGCACATTGTTTGTCTATGTCCTTGTTTTGTAACTCAGCAGAACAAGTACCAATCATAGCCACTCCTTAAGGTAGATTGCCTATCACATACCAAGCATGCGATACTCTTCTTCATTGGTCTGCAACATCATTTACACATAAACAAGTTTGCCTCTATGCAACTATAGTCTGAATCCATGCTACCTTACACCAAGTTTTCCTTCGTGTTTGTGCAATGCCTAGTTTTACTTTTCCATCCAAGAAATGTTTATGTCCTCATAATTCACATCATGACTTGTTGCATGAAACCTCTATAGGTCCTTGTGTGGCATTTCCCAACTTTTCTAGTCCTGTCTTGGAAAACACAAACATAATTTTTTTATCTCGAGCTTGAATCCTGGTGAAAACCAACCTCATAGGCAACAAAATTTGGATGGATTTTTCCACATGGATTTCTCTTGGACCTCTTGGACATTTCATTTTTACCTAATAATTTTTGAGTTCATAAAAACATTTTGCTCCTTCCTTGCAACATAAACCTTTATTGTTCTTCATTGCACTTCCCACACGCTCCAACACAACTTTGTGTAGTCTAATTGCATTGGAGTTAAAGAAAGGTATTGTTGTTTGATATTGTAATCCACATGCATTGCCTCAAACTCTTATTCAATTGACTCCTGTAATCTCTAAACATATTTTTTTGCACATCAAAGCAACATATATGACTACATCTTGTAAAAATCAATAGTCTTATTTGGACTAGTCATGACAACCAAACATATTTGTTATCACTTTGGTTTCCATTGAGGCCCAAATTTGTTTATAACATACAAATGTACTCTTCAATTTTTACTCTAAATATCATATCATATTTCACATGATGAAAACCATTTAGCATTTAAAATTTCACTATAGATAGTGCACATTTGATTTGTTTACAAGGGAAAAATATGGAGGAAAAAAACGGGAGTTTTGGATTTTAGAGTAAGCAAACAAGGTGTGCTTTGCAACTCAAGCACATGGATCACCAACTTGTTACATATAGGTCTTCATTAACTCCTTGTCCTAATCAAATAAGTATCACTTCATTAATTTTATCTCTTTTATTTTCATCCTTCAATATAAATTACACCTTCTCCATCCGTAGTGACCATCATACACAAATACATGATCAATGGTAAGAAGGGATTGAAAACATGTTGATAAATAAATGATTTGAGGAGATAGATAATTCTTTAAAAATAATTTCTAATCCCAACAAATGCCATAATATATCTAATAATAACAAAAGGTGGAGAGAACTTAATGTCACTTCACATTCCCTTTTGCATATTTTTTAATGTTCCCCAATTTTGTGTTATCAATATAGTTCACCTACTAACTCATTACTTAATCAACCTAATCATAATTAATACTTAAACATTGCAACATAATGTGGGTTTTCTTACACAATAAGTCATGGTTCATGACATGTGTGAGGTAAACTTTGTGGTTTCATTCATTGCGATGTATAATATGTGGTGTTTATTGTGGCTTATATTACATTAAAAGTGTAGTTTGACAATGTTTTGACTTTTCTATAATATGTGCCACAACACAATGTTAAATTGCAATTTCAATGTAATATAAGCCACAATAAAAACCACATATTGTACATTGTAATGGATGAAAGCACAACGTTTATTTCACACATGTCATTGAATTGTGGTTTATTTTGTGGAAAACCACATTTTGTTGTACGGAAAGTTTCTTGCACATATGTTATATATATTTCATTTTCTTCTAATATATATTATTCATCCCTCCCATATATTAATTATGTTTGAATTTTGAAAATAAGAATAACCCTCTTATAAAATTAATTCAACTATAATTTTTATTCAACAACCAAGATATGAAATCTTATATTTTTATTCACATAGTTTTCAAGTCCAAAAAATGAATGACCTCATTGAGAATATCTCTTGATAATAACATAAGTGGGAGCATTAAGCATTTAATCAAGTTTAGTTCACCTATTTTTTTCAAAAAACATGTTCATTAAGTGAAAGTGTTATAAGTTTTTTACTCTTGGTCAAACATTTTACTATTGATTTCATCTTTATTCCATGTTACAAAGAAAGTATGACAAAAATTAACACTAGTAGGTCTTTCATCTTCTTGTAGAAATCTATTTTAGTTGTGAATACTATTCATATTCAATGATCGTGAATAAATTAGAAATGAATCATGTTCATGTGAGGTTTTCTTCTTTTTTAGTTTCTTACATTTGGTGAATTTTCATTTTGTTTTTCATGTGCTGGCATGGGAAGATTGTAAGGTTCAAATAAGAGATAAACAAATCATTAACAACTTTTACACAAATTTTGAGTAGTTTTGCAATTTTGAAGCACTTTGGTTACAATTTTAAAATCTATTGAAAAATATTTTATGTTCATTCAATTCCTTTCAAACTTATCCAAATGCTAGAAAGGGTGTATCACAATATAACACACTTTTTCAACAATAATTTGATGTATTAAACTTGCAAACATGTGAAGTAAACATTGTAACGTTGAAATTGCTTCCTTTATTTGTGTTTGCACCTTCTAACATTTATGGATTTTTTTGTAGTAGATGAATACTAATAATAGTAACATTCATGTGTTTGTTTCAAAACTTATATTATCATTTTATCCTTCCACTATGAAAAAAAGGTGTTTTGCAAGTAGGCTTTCAATTGGGCTTTTTAATTGCAATGAACATTTGTAACTAAGTGGAATTTTATGGCATGAGTGCTATCAAACAAGTTACAAAAGTTGCAATGGATACAATTCATTGCACATGGAATTGTATATATTTGCAACTACTGCAACTACATTGTAACTATGTCATTACAATTTTTATGCAACTAAGATATAATTATGTTGTAACTACATAGCAATGATGTGTTAATGTGGTTTTCATTCATCTGTCAAAGATGAATTCATTGAACAATGCTACCAACAAGTCATCAATGGACACAATTTTAAGTTTATTTTGATATTTAATATTTTTATTATTTTAATTTAGATATTTATGTAGGTAGTTAATACTAAATTAGGTAGGTGGTAATTTGGGATAATCATATTTTATTTTGGGTTTAACCTTTAGGGCCGACGTTTTTTTTTGACTCATTCCAAATGCCACTTGTTTTTTAATACTTGTAATGCACTTATTTCAATATTTTACAAACTTGAAAAGTAAGACAAACAATGTGAGGTAAAAACAATATGAGAAAACTATGTTTGTTGTAATTTGTTCGATGCAACTAGAAACTGTCCAATAGAACAAGATTATAATTAGATAGACTCGTTGCAACAAACATGATTTTTTCATAATGAAAGTTTAATTACATCTTGTTACAACTTACTTGGAATTATTACCAAATAATCAAATATTATATGAGCATAGTCTACCTTTTAGTTATATTAACTATAATAGCTCATAATAATTCATAAGTAATAATATAAACTATTAATATGGAATTTACATACTAATAATAATATTTTAAAAAATATAAAAAAATATTTATACTAATAATTAGTAAATTATATTATAATTATTGTAGCTAGTAGTTGGGTAGGGTAAGTTAGTTAATGTAGCCTACTAACTAGTTATAGGTTTATTAAACTAAATAAAATATGTTTATATTACCTAGTTTAGGGTTATTTATATAAGGAAAATTTAGTGTCGCATTAGTTGTATCATGGGAAATCCTAATTGATAATTATTTAAAAAAGAGTTCAAAATGCTAAATATAATGCATGAAAGCAATGTATACACATGGTATGATCATTTATGTCAAAGCCTTATGCTAATTACAAAGTAATAGTGTTTCAAGTATTTTAAGTGTATTGTAGTTGTCATATGTGACTCTCATGCAACTTGTTAACAAAATCAAACATGGTTGGTCACAACCATATATGTAATGCATACATTCATTTTACAAGGGTCCATCTTGTAATAAACATGCAACCACAATAAAACTCTATGAATTTTTGATGTGGCATTTTATTTTTTACTTCCATGTATTTTCAAGGAGAGTTGTAACATATTTTCATGTTAGTTGTTTCAGAGCTTTAATTATAGGGCAATGAGGTTTCCGCATACATGATTTTTCATAGTGTTTAGTTTGTTGGATTATTTTTAAATTATATCTTAATTAAAATTTAAACATTTACAATCAAGTTAATAACTCTCACCTCACATTATCGTAATTCACCCAATCTTAATACTAGAATTTGAGATCTTATTTAATTTGTTTCGATTATATGAACACATGTGGTTGTTTTTGCATTCAACATGTTCAAAAACAAGGCTTGCACATCTAATGTCAATTCTAAATTAAATCAAACCCTTATTGGCTTCACTTTTTAATGAAAGACCCAAGTTTAATAAGATGGACAATTGTTAAAATTCACCACCATAAACATCCACATATTGATTAACTTTTTTGTTTTACTTTTGGGGACGGGGGCAAAGGGGACGGTCATTATTTTCCACAATTGAAAAGGACATGACTAAAAATATTTGGTCCCATATATTACTTGTTGGGTGATTCAATTAATTTTATAATAGGATTCTTATAAAAAATTAAATAGAACTAGTATTAGGGTAATTCGTGATGTGTTAATTTGTCATGATGCATCACATCAATTTTGATGTTGATGTCCCTTGGTGCCATGTCTATATTAAAATTCATATGAAAGTTATATAAATGCATTTTATTAAATATTTTATGTAGGTAAATATTTTACCTTAACAAAATAAATTTCTTAAAAAATAAAAACTAATTATAAAAAATATTAATGTACCATTGTATGTAGATACATTTTTAAAAGACTCATAATTTATCTTTTAAAATATTAAAATTGAACCTATAAGTCATTCATTTTTAGATCTCCAGTTTCTTAAAACATGTGAACAAAATTACATGTGAGATTGAAATTTTAGTCCCATGTATGTACAAGGGATGGGATTGAAATTTCGGTATCAATTTTAATCATATATAATTAAACATGGGATTGGAATTTCAATTCCAATTCCAATTTTGATCCCATGTAAATTGAGCATTTCTTGTTGGAATGTTTTTATGTAATTACTTTTACTGAGATGTTTTTATTACCTTGAGTTTTATTAAGTAAAAATTCAAATTTTTTAAAAACATATTTTGTTACTATTATATAATCAATTTTCGGTCTACTTTATTGACATGTCCTTTTTGTTTGAACAACCATGATTAATATATGGGATGCACGAATTGTAAGTGATATGACATATTTCATATATTAAAGTTGTTTCTAGGTGCAATTAATAAGATGGAGAAGGTGTAATTTATATTGAAAGTTCAAAATAAAAGAGAAAACATTAATGTTTGGTAATATTTATTTGGTTATGACAAGGAGTTGATGAAAGCCTAAATGTACCAACTTGGTGGTCCAATTACTTGATTTGAAATGCACACCTTGTTCATTTAGATTCCAAAACCCATTTTTAAAAATTATTATTTTAAATAAATTTTCCCATTGAAACAAACCAAATATTTAATATTTTAATGACTTTATGAGTGTTAGACATGGTCTTCATCATTTGAGATGTGATAGATCTAGTACAGTGGCATTAAAACACTTGTTGATTTGTTTTGAAATTAAATTTGGGCATGTCATGCATGATGCTTGTTTGGCCACACACAATCATGTTCCTTCATCAATCTTCATGCCTAAACTAGCAAATGAAAAATATAGAGGGTGTCAAAAATCCATGTAAACATAAAATTTAAGAGGATTTAAATATATAAACATTAAAAAATGAAGTAATAATAGGGTGGGGATTTTTTTTTTCCACATGATATCTCCCAAATAATTCTCTCTTTGACATAATGAGAAAAATAATCACATAATGTTCCCCTATGTTTCTATGATCCCCTTGTATAAGGAAGGAAATAGCATGATTTTCTTTGGGAAGATTCTATTTATATCTATTTTAGGCTCAATCTTCCATAAAATATTGTTAATTTAACATATTGTTCTACTCAATTTCATTTTTTTTTCCCATATGGTCTTCACCAACCATTGTAGCATGTATTCAAGTTCTTTAGAAATATTCAGAATTGTTTCCATCAAAGACATCATGATTTTTACTACATTCAAGAAGTGAACCATATCTTGGATTTGGTTACAATGTCCAAACCACCCACTACCTCATGAGGTTTCCAAGTAACTTCTTTACAACTTCAAAAACCCAATTCTACCATTTTCATATGAGTACACAAATCAATGCCTTTATTAATACTTTTCCACCACATATCACATCCATTTGCTCAAATTTTGCAACTCCATCATTGACAAATATTGTGATGAGATGAACATATGACATGATAACAATTTCTTTATGTGAAACAAAATATGACATCAAAAGTTACATTTTATGCCATAAAATTTCTATGTTAAGTGAGTATACACATGGCACATTTCAACCTATGGAAAGCCAATAGCATTATGATGTTCCATTTTCCATACAAAACAACTTCAAAATGCACTAGGATATAAAGTCATGGAATCATATTTCGCTTCAACCTCTTTGTTAAAATATATAATTTTAAAGTAATGTTTGGATCATTCAAGTGTATTTTTTGCTGTTGATGATCTAAATAGTTCCTAGTGGTTATCACATAAAATTTCAAATGGAGTTTCTTGCATCTCACTCAATGTGCAATCCATTTTAGCTACCTTAAAAGTTTATTCAATTATAGCAAAATATTTTTGTGATGTTTACATATATGCGATTGCAAACCAACCATAAAATTGTTTCTATTTTACATACACAATCCTTTCCCCCAAAATTTTTTCTTTGAACAACCAATGTAAGGAGTCACCTTCAGCATAAATCCTTGATTCCTTATTTAAATATATCCAATTTCATTTTCTTATCATCCTTCAAAATTGTTGTAAACTTTGCCACCATGAAAATGGTCACAATACTTGGCTTTGTAAGGGCTAGCCTTATCATTTTTAGTCATTCCTTAACCTTATATCTCTAGTTCAACTTAACCATTTGAAATACTTTGCTTTGAGCATATTCCCTAACAATTGTTGCTTGCTCAATCATAAATATAAACAACTTCATTCTTCTTTGCCAAAGAGATGTTTGTACATTCCATGAGGACTAGTCATCTTGGTCCCACTCATACTAGCTCTACTATTCTTCAAGTCAAAGAAAATTTCACTCATTGCCCAAAAACTAGTCATCTTGGTCACATTGAAATTAACTCTATTACTAACTCTACTTTTGCTAACAATTAGTCTCAAACAACAACAAAGACACATTTAACATCATCAACTAAATCATAATTCTCATTTCCAAAAATGTCTAGCTTCTAGTTGAATGAAAGCTCAGTCACTCAAATGATCCTTGATGATCAACACCGTAATTCTACTTTTGAAAAATGTTCCAACTTCCATTCAATTTGTGTTTTGTATTGGGTTAGAATCTACTTCAAGAAACCCACAAAGGCTTACTCTCAAATCCAGGATGCTTGCCTAGGTAGGATGCAAAGAGGAAGACTATATTGTATTCCTCTTGCCTACAATTTAGTTGCAAGAATCCAGATGTCCCCAACCCATATCCAACAACTACACACAACTTCAAAAAAATGCATCCTAACTCCATAGGTCACATTTAAGACATCAAAATGAACATATTATTGATTCAGACAACTCTCTAAGATTAACCATCACAAAAATTTCTTGTGTTTTTCATCTTCTCACTTTGTGGATCAAATATGATACACATGAAAGAAAAACCAATCACATGAGTTCCATATCCTATCTCCTACCCAAATGTTACACCCACTTTGTTTCAGACTCAAAAACCTGAAACACTCATATCCACATGACATTGACCTTCTACATGCACTTCTGAGAGAGAGAACCATGACATTAACAATAGTCATGTTTTAAGTCATCAACTACAAGCATACATGCATATACACATAACATTCATACGTACATACATCTAAGCATATCATATAACTCTGCTCAAACACATGCACCGAAGACTCACTTGAGCAGAAGATCTTCTGGAAACACAGACTCAATCAAAGAAAAGCAAAAGGGGTTGCAGTGTACCAGTTGTTGAGGATTACCACTTGATGAATAGAAGATGTCCTTTCTGGATACACTCAATGAAAGAAAGTGGGAAGCAGGGTCTAGTAGTTGATATGACATTACCATTAACTCTTCTGTATGGCCATTGGTCCGACACCCGGCGGGTGTTCACTAGTCGGGTCTAATGAATGGCTGGGTCAGGCCACTAGCTGGGTCTGACCAATGGCCTGGTCTGGCCAACAGTTGTGCGGGTCTGACTAATGGCCATTATCTGACGTCATGGGCACTTGGGGGAGAGATTTTGTGACATCATTAGAAACTTTGTAGACTATTTGCTAAACCTGACAATGTTCTGTGTGCTGATAGCTTGTATTTGAAAGAGCACTAGAGCCTTCAGAAGTATAACAGTGCATTCACACTTGATGTTTAGTCACTGTTAAATGAAAATCTAGGTGGCATACTAGGTGGCACCCAATGTTAAATGGGTGATAGCTTGATGTTAAGTGAATGGTAGCTTAACACAAAATGTTCATGGTATGTAGGTGTAAGTCCTAAATGACTGGCATGGTGTTAGGGGACTCAACACTAGAGTCCCTAACACCAGGTGTGAATGCACCTTTAGAGTGAAGGGAGGAATCTCTACTTAGTGACAATTATATATCTAGAACCTGCAAGTCAGTGAGGCTGAACTGCTTTAGTGTTGGGTGGGTACTTGATTTTGTGTTAATAACCGCCTGTTCTGGTTTTTCTGAAAAGAAAAAAGAAATCAGAATCAAAGAACCTGCTGGTTACAGTTGTTTCAAAAACCACAAAGATCTGATGGTTCCATCAAAGAATGGGTAAATAACTGACAGTTTGACAGGCAGTCATTTGTCATTTGACATTCCCAATTTTTGTTCAGATCCGTGGTTATGAACTGGTTCTTTGATTCTGAGAAATCACAGTTATGAGCCCCAAGAATAACCTTCGGATGTCTGTTGCTGTTTCTGATAACCGCCCAACACCAGTTTGAACTTTGGTTAGCTGAGTAACCTACTAAAAAACCTATAACCCAAATAAAAAAAAATAAAAAAAACTGGAATGGAAGTGTCTCTCACATTAATACAAAAGCCATGACAAGAAGCCAAGTACAAGGCTAAAAGTCATGAGTCCATAGGAAAACAAAATGGGGTCATCTCATACTTGACAGGAAATTGCAGAACAGAGCAAAGTCAAGTGCACTTGATCATCATAAAGTCAGAGCTTCACATCAAGTGTTTTTACAAGACCGCTGGTTGATCGATCACAAAGACCTTGACACCATTTTTCATTTTTGGGTTCTGGTTGAAGCTTAAATGTGTGACTCCAGACCATCAAGTACTTAGAATTCATCAAGCTGCAACTGTTCAAGAGCCTGCAGCTAGTTGTTTTTGTATGTAGTGAATCCTTTAAACCTTACTAATCTTTTTAACAATATTACCCAAGATACGGAGTACAGTTTTCTGGGTTCACACATTTAATTTTTAATTGATTGTTTTCTCAATGTTTTTTGTAGCAACTATAATAAGCCTTGACAAGCAGACACCCTGATCCCATGAGTTGTGAACTGACCTTCACTAATGGACACAATTACAATGGTGGACAGACCAGGCAGCAAATGCCATCAAACATATGAATGCACATACTCACTACAAACCTTTTTTAGGATTCCCTGTGGGACCATCAAGAAAAACTTGAATTTCTCCTATGCAAACATGAAATGGTTTGTTTCACTATGGGAAAATCTGAAAGATCCTTCTATTTCACAATGGGAAAACAATTAGAGTAAAACATTGAAATATTGGTCCCACAATTCCCTTGGAGAGTTTTTACTAGTGTTTTTGTTAATTCAACTTCAATTTGGTAGAAGTTTCTACTCTTGTCCCTGCAGGGAATGCCCAAAAAAAAGGTTCATTGTGACTTTTGCACTTGTAATATTATGTAGAGTATGTGTAAAGCCAGATAGAGGAAAGATAGGGTAAGTCTGAAATATTTGTAAATTGGGTAGGGTAGGGAGGCAGCTACTTGTAGGCCTTCTTAGTAGGTGTAATATAGGCCTCTTGTAGGCATGAGCTGCCCACAATATTCACAAATACAAAGTGCCCTCCTAATACACTAGGACATTTCTATGAGTGTTGAGACTCAGGAGTGCACTTTGTGAAACATAATTTGCATATTTAGTGTGGGCAAGTTCTTAGTCACCCCAGCTTTGCAAAGTGCCCATCTTGTTAAATTCTATGTTAAAGGAACAGTGTGTGTCAACTTCACCCTCTATCATAGATGACAAATCAACCAAGTTCCAATTGCCAACTAGACATATTAAGGGATATTATACGATTTGTGGTCTCTGAAAAGGATAGATGTGATTTATGTTCTCGGCATGAATTCAAACATGCCTGGTCTTTAAACATGGGTTTAGGTACTAATAGGCAATTAGTTAGCTTGCTAAGTATATAACTAAGTTTGTAGTTGGCCAATAGAAGTTGTGCCATAAAGAACAGAAATTAATGAAAGGTTGGCATTTTCAATTGTGTGATTGCACTTGACGATGTCAACGACCTAATACTACAACTCTCAACTACAAAATACAATGGCATGAAAGTGATAACCTCGGTGTTGAGTGTTGCAATTTGCAAAATGGCCCTGGCCTTTAGGGTGGGCCAGCTAGGGAGGCCCTCCCACTTGTACTGAGGGAAACTATCTACACTCATACCCATTCACATAGAGACTTTAAGATTTGGTGAATAGTAAAAGCAATTGAGAGAGAGAGAGAGAGACAGAGAGAGAGCTATTCAAAGGGAATGAGAAAGCATTCAAATCAAAGCAATCATATGTGAGGGCGTTTTTTGGTAGCAGAAACAATGTCGCACTTGGCCATCATTTGCCAACTGGTGCAAGATAGCTTACAGTTCAAAACTCCTCTAAATATTAAGGCATAGGGCGGGGTGGGGTACAGACTTGTTTGGCTTTTAAAAACAAATCTCTTTATTAGCTATTATTAGTTTACAAGTAACATAGTAATCTAGATCTTTTATTAGATTAGATTATCTAGATTATTTAAATTATCCCACAGTTCCAATCAAATGTTAATTGATTCATTCTACAGTATTTAAAGGGTTGTTGGATATTTAGAACCTTCATTAGAGATACCAATGGATCAAGTTTTGTTTGTAGACTCCTATTAAACTAACATTCTAACAATTCATTTTGCAATATTAACCCAAGAAAGAAATCTGTCTATGATTTATAACTATTCAAAATTCCTAGTGATAATGGAGGCCCCAGGGTCACCTTCATAAAAGGGGGGGGGTTGGGGGGGGGGGGGGGGGGCGCGCCCCACAACAATTTTCCCCACACATTCTCTATTCTTTCACTACAACTCAAC